>ERZ1673737.161-NODE-161-length-95408-cov-38.647992_pt1 | contig 95408 bp, 87 predicted proteins | sample MGYA00580211_ERZ1673737 | MGnify/ENA primary metagenome ERZ1673737 (study PRJEB41218, sample SAMN15661789) | gut metagenome | host: Homo sapiens | place: Canada: London | collected 2015-08-20/2019-03-30 | study: EMG produced TPA metagenomics assembly of... | reverse complement strand
TTCTGGATGATCGAGCCGGAGATGGCCTTCTGCGACCTGAACGGCTACATGGACAACGCCGAGGCTATGATCAAGTACGTCATCCGCTATGTGCTGGACAACTGCCCGGACGAGATGGCCTTCTTCAACCAGTTCATCGACAAGGGTCTTGTCGAGCGTCTGGAGCTGGTGGCAAACAGCGAGTTCGCCCGCATCAGCTACACCGAGGCTATCGAAATTCTGAAAAAGAACAACAAGAAGTTCCAGTACCCCGTGGAGTGGGGCGTGGATATCCAGACCGAGCACGAGCGCTACCTGACCGAGGTGGTGTTCAAGAAGCCGGTGTTCGTCACCGACTACCCCAAGGAGATCAAGAGCTTCTACATGAAGCAGAACGCCGACGGCAAGACCGTGGCTGCAGCAGATATGCTGGTGCCCGGCATCGGCGAGCTGATCGGCGGCAGCCAGCGTGAAGAGGACTACGGCAAGCTGGTGGCCCGCATGGACGAGCTGGGCATGGACAAGACCAACTACGAGTGGTACCTGAACCTGCGCAAGTTCGGCGGCGTGGAGCACGCAGGCTACGGCTTGGGCTTTGAGCGTATGATTATGTACCTCACCGGCATCCAGAACATCCGTGACGTGCTGCCCTTCCCCCGCACCGCATACGGCTTCTGAGAAGCGCGCATACTGTAATCAAAGAAAGCCGCCGCCTCTGCGGCGGCTTTCTTGTTCTTCATTTTTCAACAAGGAGCACAAAACAAGTGGAAAATATTTCGCCTGCCCTCTTGGACTGGTTTTACAAGAACCGCCGCAGTCTGCCCTTCCGGGAGGACCCTACCCCCTACCATGTGTGGCTCAGCGAGGTGATGCTGCAGCAGACCCGGGTGTCGGCGGTGCTGCCGTATTACTACCGCTTTCTGGAGGAGCTGCCGGATATCCCCGCGCTTGCCGCCTGCGGGGAGGAAAAGCTGCATAAGCTGTGGGAGGGGCTGGGCTATTACAGCCGGGTGCGCAACCTGCAAAAGGCCGCAAAGCTCGTCTGTGCGCAGTACGGCGGGCAGCTGCCCGCCGACTACGCCGCCCTGCGGGCGCTGCCCGGCATCGGGGAGTACACCGCCGGGGCCATCGCGTCCATCAGCTTCGGCCTTCCTGTGCCCGCCGTGGACGGCAATGTGCTGCGGGTGTTTTCCCGCCTGTATAATGACCCGGGCGTGATTACAGAACCGGCGGTAAAAAAGGCCTTTACCGCCCGGGTCATGGAGCATCAGCCGCCGGAAAAGGCCGGGGATTACAATCAGGCGCTGATGGAGCTGGGTGCGCTGGTCTGCGTGCCCAATGGCGCACCTTTGTGCGGGCAGTGCCCGCTGGCGGCGCTCTGCCTTGCCCGGGCGGCGGGCACCACCGCCCAGCTGCCCCAGAAGGCAAAGCCCAAGCCTCGCAAGATTGTGCCGGTAACGCTGGCGCTTGTGGAAAGCCCGGCGGGCTTTCTGGTGCAGCAGCGGCCGCAAAAAGGCCTGCTGGCCGGGCTGTGGCAGCCGGTCTTGTGGGAGGGCGAGCATCTTTTGCAGGCCGAGGTGCTGGCGCGGCTTGCGGCACTGGGGCTGGACACCGGCACGGCAGCTCCCGCCGCCCTGCCCGCCGCAAAGCACATCTTTACCCACATCGAGTGGCTCATGTCCGGCGTGCAGCTGCGTGTTCCGGTGCAGAGTGCCCCGGCGGGCTATGTCTGGGCAAGCCGGGAGGCCCTGCGCACCACCTACACCCTGCCCGGGGCGTTCCGGGCGTATAAGCCGCTGCTGCTGTGATTTTGGCAATTTGCTGTAATGCACCGCGCCAAAACCGGCACACTGCCCAAACTGTGCCCCGCAGCACTTTCGGGGCGTGAAAATTGGGGTGCAACGGTTGTAATTTTGGGCGGGAGCGGGTATAATAAAAGCTACAAAGCGGCGCTGATCGCCGTTTGCATCAAGATCCTTTTGCGGGACGCCCGCTGGAAAAATCAAGCTGAAACAACGTTTCAACTGCAAAAAGGAGTGTACTGAATCTATGAAAAAATCTTGCTTGGTCGCTGTGATCGCTGTTCTGGCTGCTGTGGCTGGTGCGCTGGCTGCTGTGGCACTTTACCTGAACCGCCGCGAGAAGGAACTGGACGAATACGAGCGCCTGCTGTTCGGCGAGGATGACGCAGAAACCGTAGAGCCGGAGGAAGCTGCTGCCGAGGACGAGACCGAGGCAGAATGATCCTGAAATACCGGAAACTGCCGGGAAGATGAGCACATCGGGGCGCACGGAGCAGTCTGTCTGAACGGACTGCGTTGGTGCGCCCTTTTTGTACATAAGGAGAAGGAACATGAAGCGTTTTTTGCTCTGGATCATCAGTGTGGCGCTGGGTGTGGTGGTGCTGCTGGCGGCTGTGATGGGGGTAAGCTATGCCTTTACCACCGAGGGCGGCTGCCCGGACGGTGCGGCGCAGTTCGGCGGGCAGGCGCTGGAAGCCAACGGCTCCTGCTGGCAGGTGCCGCTGCTGGGCGGTCAGCTGGATAAGGTGTTCGCCAGCCCCGCCACCCTGAGTGTGCAGAAGCTGGGTGTGCTGTACACCGCTCACCCGGAACTTTCTTTGCCGGAGTGGACCGGCTACACCGCCCTGACCATTCAGAATGCGGCGGGGGATGTGCTGTTTGCGGGCAGCGCGGGGGAGTACCAGAACTTTCTCTTCCCTGCGAACGGCGAGTATAAGGCGGAACTGACCGCGTGGCGCGTGCCCAAGGGCGGGGTCATCACCCAGTTCGAGGGCGGCAGCACCGGCCAGCTGCGCAAAAATCTGGGGCTGGAGCGCCCCGCAAAGCCCACCGGCTGGTACCGGTACAGCTTCCGGTTTACCCTGCAGGCCAGCGCGGAGGTGGAGCTTTCCGCCGAGCGGGTGGAGCAGGGCGGCACCGTGGGCGTGCGCATCTCCGGTATGACCGGGGACGCCGTGCCTGCCATCGAGACCGACCTTGGCAGCGTGCAGTGTGTGCGCGCCGCCGAGGGCTGGCGTGCCTATATCCCGGCAGCCTATAACGCCTCCTCCGGCGGGCACGAGGTACACATTACGGTGAACGGCGAGACCATCACCCGCACCCTGACCGTGCTGCCGAAGGACTTCGGCACGGTGGAGGCAGAGGCCGAGGAGCCCGCTGCGGACAGCGCCAACGCACAGTTCCGCAGTGCCATCTGGCCGCTGTACGAGGCTGCTGCCACCGCCAAGCAGTGGCAGGGCGGTTTTGTGCCCCCGGCCGAGGACTCCATGACCTTGGTGGACTACGGGCAAATTAAAGTAACGAACGGCCAGCAGGGCAGCCGCTCCAACTCCACAAAGCTGTACACCATCCCCGGTGCGCCCTGCCGCGCCGCGGCCAACGGCACGGTGGTGTTTGCGGGCAATCTGGAACTTACCGGCAACACGGTGGTCATCGACCACGGCTGTGGGCTGCGCAGCTATCTGTACGGCTTGCAGGAGCTTTCGGTCAGCAAGGGCCAGACCGTGGAAAAGGGGCAGGCTGTGGGCGCACTGGGTGAGGAGCTGACCATGGACTTCAAGCTGGGCAGCAAGAGTGTGAACCCGCGCCTGCTGTTCCAGACCTCCGGCGGCTTGTTCTGGAAGGAAAACGGCTGAGCCGTAACATATAGGAGGAATTGCATTGAAAAAGAGGATCATTGCATGGGCGGTGCTGTTCTCGGTATGCGCAGCAGCCCTTGGGCTGTGGTGCAGCGCCGCCACCGGCAAAGCTGCCCGCACCCTGCCCTGTGAAGAGGAGGGGCTTATCCTTTCCATCACCACCTTTGACGGCAAGAGCGAATCCAAGCCCTTCCTCAAGTGTTTCGGGCATACATGGATCGGGCTGGACAACCGCACCGGGCACACGGTCTACCTGAAAGACCGCGCCATCCCGGACGGCGAGATGGTCACCTTCTCGGTCTGGGCGGTGTCGGGACTTTCGGGGCTGCTGTTCGATCTGGAACCGTGCTATATCGCCAATTACGGACGCTACACCGGCAGATTGTCCCTGAGCACCAATATCGGGGAGGAGCAGCTGAAGGTCATTGAGGACTACATGGAACAGCACGATAAATGGACGGTGGACAAAAATTGCAGCTACTGGTCGGTCCATCTGTGGAACGCGGTGGTGGGCGAGGATGCTGCCCTAAAGATCCGGGGCTTTGTCTGCACGCCCGAAAAAATTGAACAGGCCTTCAGCGCCTTTGACTGCGTGGAGGTGGACAAGGACTTCTCCCGCGCAGGGGACATCTACTGCTACAAGGACGGAGAGAGGACGGAGCTGCAATTATGTTCGTAAGATTCATCACAAGCAGGCTGCTGCGGGTCATTGTGTGCGCAGCGGCGGGTCTGTACGGCCTGTACAACGCCATCTCCTGCTTTGTCACCCTGTATAAGGCGGGGCATCAACCCTACCTGATGGCCGGTGCGGTTCGATTTTCAGGGCTACTACATGATGGCCGCCATGCACGTTGGCATCTGCCTGCTTTTGGGAGTGCTGGTGTGGCTCTTCCTCAAGGGAACAAAAAAACTGCGGGAAAAGACCGCAGTCCGGTGAATTTGCAGATTTTTTGTAACGTTTTTCCTCTTTGTGCGTTATTGGGGTGAAAGGGCACACAAAAGCCCGCAAAGGAGGAAATGACCATGAAGCTGGAATGTGACGTGATCCGCGACTTACTGCCCCTGTACGCCGAAAAACTTGCCAGCCCCGCCAGCAGTGCGCTGGTGGAACAGCACCTTGCAGAGTGCCCCGCCTGCCGTGCAGAGCTGGAACAGATGGAAAAGCCGGTGCCGGTGCAGCCGGAACCCCAGCCGGATGCACCGCTGCGGAGCCTCCGAAAGACCTTGCAGAAAAAGAGCATCCGCATAGCGGCGGCAGCAGTTCTGGCAGTGCTGTGCGCTCTTGGACTGGTGTTCTGGATGGGCGGCGCAAAAACGCCGGTGACGGCAGAACAGGCGAAGATTTGGACTTACAACAAAAAGGAAAACGAGGCCAACCTCTGTGTGCTGGAAGTGCAGGGTGAAAACGTCCGGCTGGAACTGGAAGGCTCTTTTAACTGGGGCAAACCATCCGTTACCGTCCGGGCGGTGCGCTATACCTTCCCGCACATCCATGCCGCGCTGGAAGGGCTGCTGGGCACATCGGCTTCCGATACCAGCGTTACAGTCTCCGGCACACAGCTGCTGACAGTGCAATGCGCCGACGAGATCCGCTATTACAGGGACGGTCAGCGGGTGGAGCGATTCATCCTGAAAAAAGAGGATGGAACGCAGACCTATGTTTACGAATCCGAGGATGTGGTCACGCAGGAACAAGGCGTGTTTGAGAAGGGCTGACTATGGACATTGAAACCATCTACCGGCTCTACTTCCGGGACGTCTGCCTGTTTTTGCAGGGGCTTACCCGCAGCGAAACGCTGGCCGAGGAGCTGACACAGGAGACCTTTTTTCGTGCACTGGACGGCCTGAAAGACTATGACGGCAAGCAGGATGTGCGGGCGTGGCTGTTTACGGTGGCGCGCAACGCCTACTACGACCACTGCCGCCGCGCAAAGCACGCCGCCCCGCTGGAAGATGCCGAAACAAAAGCCGCCGACAGCCCGGACATCGCGCAGCTGCTGGTGGACAAGGATGCCGCCTTTACGGTGCACCAGTGTCTGCACGCGCTGGAAGAACCCTACAAGGAGGTCTTCAGCCTGCGGGTGTTCGGCGAACTGCCCTTTGACCGCATCGGGGCTATTTTTGGCCACAATGCTGCATGGGCGCGGGTGACCTATTACCGCGCCAAGACCCGCATCCAGACCATGCTGGAACAGCGGAAATGATTGGGAATGCGCACTGCGCGAACCCTCTCAGTCACGCCTTACGGCGTGCCAGCTCCCCCGAAAGGGGGAGCTTTTTTGTGTGGCGGCAAGGTTTGCCTGTCCGGGAGTTACCCCTTCTGTGAAAAAAAGTGGCTCAGAAACGCCCGCAGGCGTTTCTGAGCCACAAATTATAATAATATTTTTTCCGCGGTTCAAACCTTCTCAGAGGGCTTGCTCAGGTCTACGCTGCGGATGATCTTGCGCACCGGCAGGATGCTCTTGGCGTTCATGGACAGCTCGTCCACGCCCATGCGCAGGAAGGTCTCAGTCAGGGCGGTGTCGGCGCCCAGCTCGCCGCAGATGCCCACCCAGATGCCGTGGCGGTGACCGGCTTCAATGGTCATCTTGATGGCGCGCAGCACGGCGGGGTGATGGGGGTTGAAGAAGGGCTCCAGCTTTGCGTTCTGGCGGTCCAGTGCACAGGTGTACTGGGTCAGGTCGTTGGTGCCGATGGAGAAGAAGTCGCACTCGGCGGCCAGCTCGTCCGCGATGAGCACGGCGGCGGGGGTCTCGATCATGGTGCCTACTTCAATGTTCTGCCCCATCTTCACGCCCTCGGCGGTCAGCTCGGCGCGGCACTCTTCCAGAACAGCCTTGGCGTCCTGCAGCTCCCGCAGGCTGGTGATCATGGGGAACATGATGCTCATGTTGCCGTAGGCAGAAGCCCGCAGCAGAGCACGCAGCTGGGTCTTGAAAAAGTCCTTGCGGGTCAGGCAGATGCGGATGGCGCGGTAGCCCAGCGCGGGGTTATCCTCGTGGTCCAGCTTCATATAATCCACGGTCTTGTCTGCGCCGATATCACAGGTGCGCACAACGACCTTGCGGGGTGCAAGGCTTTCCACCACCTGCTTGTAAGCCTCGAACTGGTAGTCCTCGGTGGGGAAGTCCTTGCAGTTCAGGTAGACGAACTCGGTGCGGAACAGACCCACGCCGCCGGCGTCGTTCTGCTGCACAGCGCCCACGTCGCCCATGCCGCCGATGTTGGCAAACACGTCGATGGTCTTGCCGTCCAGCGTGGTGTTGGGCTTGCCCTTCAGCTCCTGCAGCAGGGCCTGCTTTTTCTGGTCCTCCTGCTGGCGCTTTTTCAGGCTCTTGAGCAGGTCGGGGGTGGGGTCCACATACACACAGGCGTTGTAGCCGTCCACCACAGCCATCTTGCCGTCCCAGTCGTCCTGAATGTCCTTGCACTGGATCAGGGCGGGGATGTTCATGCTGCGGGCCAGAATGGCGGTGTGGCTGTTGGAGCTGCCCTCGCGGGTGATGAAGCCCAGCAGCAGGCTTTTATCCATGCGCACGGTCTCGGAGGGAGCCAGATCTTCGGCTACCAGAATGCTGGGCTCGGTGCCCTGCAGGGAAGCGTTGTCCACCCCCTGCAGAATGTCCAGCATGGCCTGCGCAATGTCCAGCACATCGGCGCTGCGGGCCTGCAGATACGGGTCGTCCATGGCAGAGAACACCGCAGCCTGATTGTTGCCGGCGGTCTTGACGGCGTACTCGGCGCACATCTTCTGCCCGTTGATGATCTCCTTGATGGCGTCCACAAAGTCGTCATCATCCAGCATCATGGCGTGGATGTTGAACACCTCGGCGATGTCCTCGCCGGCCTCTGCCAGTGCCTTTTCATACAGGGCGGTCTGCTGCTCAATGGCCTTCTGGCGGGCAGCTTCAAAACGCTCCAGCTCTGCGGCAGTATCTGCCACAGGGGCGGTGGAAATCGCGGTATCTTTTTTCTTGTAGATCTTCAGCTTGCCAATGGCGATGCCATTGAGCACGCTTTTGCCGGTGCCTACCTGCATAGCACTTTCTCCTTCCACTTACAGCCGGGCGTGCAGCGCCCGGCGTTTTGTCAAAAAAGCCCCCGCAGTTTCCCCGCGAGGGCTCGGCATTCAAGTCGCGGCTCAGACGTTCTCGCTCAGGAACTTCTGGATTGCCTCTGCGGCTGCTTCTTCATCATCGCCTTCGACCTTGATGGTCACGGTCTCGCCCTGCTTGACGCCCATGCCCATCAGAGCCATCAGCTTGCGCATATCGCAGCTCTTGCCGTCCTTCTCGAGGGTGGCGGTGCTTGCAAAGCCCTTCACGGTCTTGACCAGCAGGCCGGCGGGACGAGCATGGATGCCGCAGGCATCCTTAATAGTGTACTGAAATTCCTTCATAATCATTTTCTCCTTACTACTTGATCCCTCTGCCCGGGCTGCACATTCAGCCCCGGAACATGGCTTTGCCAACGGGAATCGGTATACTATTATTATAAACCCGTACCGTTTTTTTTGCACCGTTTCATATTGCCGATTTTTACAAGAATTTTTTGTTATATTTGAACATACGGATGCTACAAAAATCCGTGTTTTGTCTAATTTTTGTCGAATCGTTTGTAAAAACTAGGCAGTTTGTGCAACTGCCGGACAAGAGCTTAAAAAAGGTCGTTTTTTAAGCAATGCCGTCTCTATTCCACGGGATACCCTTCTGCGTCCAGCGGCAGCTCGGTGTAGGGGGCTGCCTGCGGGGCGGCTTCGGGTTCTGCCTCCGGTTCGCCGGAGGTCTGCTGCGCGGTGCTGTCGGTCAGCTGCTCGTCGTGCCGCTCGCCCCAGTCGCCGCTGTAATCCTCGCCGGAAGTCTGCTTTGCCAGTTCGTTCTGAGCGTCCTGCAGTCCAAGCACCGTGCCGGAAGGTTTTTCCAGCAGATACGCGCCCACGGCCTTCTTTTTATACACCAGCAGCACCCCGTAGCGGCTGGTCTCGCCGTTGCTTGCCGCCGGGAGCAGCGCCGACCATTTTTCCACAGTTTTGCCCTTGTAGCGGGTCAAATCCATGCCGCTCTGCTGCACCACGCCGTTGAAGGCAGAAAAACTGTCGTCCCACCTGCGGGGGATCTTGACCTTATCCGCCGTAATGGACGCGCCGTCCACCTCTAATCCGTAGCCGGTGAACCATGTCTGGATATCCTGTGCGCTCTCGATACGGTTCACCGGGGCAGCTACTGCCACCGTCCGGGTACTGATGAACCGCCCCAGCATGGCGCTGAACACCACCAGCGCGCAGCATGCCGCCCCTGCTCCCAGTTTTTTCAGGCTCGTCTTGCTCAGTGTGACCACAAACATATCCCCATGCCTCCCCGCCATTTGCGCTTGCATACTCTGCCACCAGCTTATGCACAAAAACAGGACAGTATGATAAAAACACCCCGGTCAGGGCTTGCGCCGCTGACCGGGGTGTTTAGTCTCTTTTACCCGATATAGCTGATGTTGGCGTCCAGCTCGCCGCTGTAGCCGTTGATGTGGGCTGTTCTGGTGCCCTGCCACATATCGCAGCCGATGGGGCTGGAGGAGACGCCGTAGTGGGCGTTCCAGATGGTGTAGCGGCTGCGCAGGGTGTTGTAATCCACCCGCTTGCGGTACCATGTGGTGGAAGCGTACACGCCGGGCTTGTAGCCCAGCTCCTTCACCCGCTCGCAGAAGGCGATGGCGCATTTGGTGCGGTCCTCAACACCCAGACCGTCGGCGCGGCCGGTGCCGCGCGGGGCGGTGGAGGCCTCGGTGTCATAGAAGATGGGGTAGTCCAGCATCCGGCCATTCAAAGCCCAGTTGCAGCCATCGGCCTCCTCCTGCGCCTCGGCCTCGTTCACGGCCTGCGTAAAGAAATACACGCCCACCTTCAGCCCCGCATTGCGGGCGTTGGTAAAGTGCTCCTCGAACATGGGGTCCTTGACCAGGTTTCCCGCAGCGCCGTAGCCCCGGTAGCCGATGCGGATGATGACGAAGCTCACGCCGGACTTTTTGATCTTGTTCCAGTCCAGCCCGGACTGATACTTGGACACATCGATGCCAAAGGTCACATTGTCCTGCTTTACGCCGTTGGCATCGAAATAATACAGCTTGCCGTCAATGGAGCGCAGGCCGGTGACTTTTTTGTTGGTGTCCTGCGCATAGTAGTAGGTCTTGCCGTTCTCGGTGCGCCAGCCGGAGTAGGCCGGAGCCGGTTCCTCTTCCTTATCCTTGCTGCCGAACAGCCAGTTGAACAGCCACCGGAAAAAGCCGTTTTCATCGGTCAGGTCGATGCACTGCGCCTCGGCATCTTCCAGCGCGCCGGAATCCAGCGCCTGCTGGATCTGTTCCGGGGTCAGCAGTACGCTGCCCTCCGGGGTGTGCTGGGCGGCGGTGTCGTTCTGGGCGGTGCCGTCCGCTGCGGGAGCCTGCGGGTCCTGTGCGGCCAGCTCCGGGGTCTCTTCCAGCAGCATGGCAGGGGAGTTCTCCTCCTCCAGTGCGGCGTCCCCGGCGGGCTGTGCCGGCGTTTCCGGCGTTTCCGGTGCTGCGGCAGCTTCTTCCGGTTCAGCCGGTTCTGCTTCGGCGGTTTCCGGCTTTTCTGCTTGTTCCGGGACAGACTCGACCTGCTGCGGCTGCGCGGTGCTTTCCGCTGTCTGCTCCGGGGCAGTCGCCGTGCTCTCCGCTGCCGGGGCAGGGTCAGCCGGAGCAGTCTGCTGCTGTGCCTCGGCGGTGATGTGGGGCACGACCGCGCCTACGGTCAAAGTTTCCGGCTGTGCAGACAGCAGGGTCGCTGCCCCTGCGCCGCCCACAGCCAGAACCAGCGCCATGGTCAGCGCTGCAATGGCTGTCACCGCCTTGCGGCGGGCTGTGCCGGATCGGTCAAATCGTTTTTTCATCTGTCGTCTCTGCCTCCGAATCTCCCGGTGGTGCAGCGCTGTGCTGCCCCGGGCCTTTGCCCCTTGCCCGGGGCGGGCCTGCTTTTATTCCACGCCGCCCATGGGTTCAGGATAAAAAGGACGGCGGATGATAACTTTACGCTTCCTCTAGTATACACCCGCACGCGGGGAGCCGTCAACGGCACAGCGGGCTTCTACACAAATTCTCCACCGGGGCAGTGTGTCGGAAAATGTTCCAAATGGAATACGTTCCGGCAGGGCAGAACATTGCACAAAGCCGAAATTTCACAATTTTTCCAGCAACCTCTTGCTGTCTTGACAGGTGTATGGTATGATACAGAACATACGTTCGTAACCTTAACGATCTGTTTTGGATAGAAAGGCAAGTTTTATGTCGAAGCTGAAAGAATTTTTGACGCGGAAGGATATCGTCATCTCTCCGCAGCGTTACCTCATTGACGCGCTGGGCGCAATGGCACAGGGCCTGTTCGCCAGCCTGCTCATCGGCACCATCATCAAGACGGTGGGTCAGCAGACCGGTCTTGCACTGCTGGTGGATCTGGGCGGCTACGCTACGGCCATGAGCGGCCCCGCCATGGCCTGTGCTATCGGCTGGGCACTGCATTGCCCGCCGCTGGTGCTGTTCAGCCTGATCACCGTGGGCTACTCGGCCAATGCGCTGGGCGGTGCAGGCGGCCCGCTGGCCGTGCTCATCATTGCCATCGCGGCGGCAGAGCTGGGCAAGGCCGTGAGCAAGGAGACCAAGGTGGATATCCTTGTCACCCCGCTGGTGACTATCTTTGCGGGCGTCGGGCTTTCCATGCTCATCGCCGCCCCCATCGGCGCAGCCGCAAGTCAGGTGGGCACTCTTATTATGTGGGCCACCGAGCAGGCTCCGCTGGTCATGGGCATTCTGGTGTCGGTCATTGTGGGTGTGGCACTGACCCTGCCCATCTCCTCCGCTGCTATCTGCGCCGCACTGGGTCTGACCGGCCTTGCAGGCGGTGCTGCCGTGGCGGGCTGCTGCGCCCAGATGGTGGGCTTTGCCGTGATGAGCTACAAGGAGAACGGTGTGGGCGGCCTTGTCAGTCAGGGTCTGGGCACCAGTATGCTGCAGATGGGCAACATCATCAAGAACCCCCGCATCTGGATCGCCCCCACGCTGGCCAGTGCCATCACCGGGCCGCTGGCTACCTGCCTGTTCCACTTTGAGATGAACGGCGCGGCGGTCTCCTCCGGCATGGGCACTTGTGGTCTGGTGGGTCAGATCGGCGTCTACACCGGCTGGGTCAGCGACATTGCCGCCGGTACCAAGGCTGCCATCACCCCCATGGACTGGGCCGCCATGGCGCTGCTGTGCTTTGTGCTGCCTGCCGTGCTCAGCGTGGTGTTCTGCGAGGTGGAGCGCAAGCTGGGCTGGATCAAAGAGGGCGACTTGAAGCTGAACTAAATAGTTATAGTTAAACCACCGGAGCGTCTGCGGATACTCCGGTGATTTTGTTTTGCGGGGGACGCCCTCTCAGTCTCGCATACGCTCGACAGCTCCCCCGAGGGGGGAGCTCTTTGTATCTGCCGATTTGCGGCGTAAAACCTCCCCCGAAACCCCATGAAAAAATACACTCAGATTGCATAAAACGCGCATATATTTAAAAATATTTGCATAAAGATACAGATTGAACCAAAAGAAAAGCGAAACGGGTGCTATGTTTGGCAGTTTTTAGCATTGACGGAAAACCCGCGCTGCGTATAATAAAAGCATCAACCGCAAACGAAAGACAGAGGATGCGAAGGGAAATGCGCATCAGAGAACAAAAGTGTATTTTTATTAAAGGAGCGCGTTTATCATGAAAAAGGAAAACATCAAAAAAGTCGTGCTGGCTTACTCCGGCGGTCTGGATACCTCCATCATCATTCCCTGGCTGAAGGAAAACTACAACAACTGCGAGGTCGTCGCTGTTTCCGGTGACGTGGGTCAGGGCACCGAGCTGGACGGTCTGGAAGAAAAGGCCAAGGCTACCGGCGCATCCAAGCTGTATGTGCTGGACCTGAAGAAGGACTTTGTGGAGAACTACATCTTCCCCACCCTGAAGTTCGGCGCAAAGTACGAGGACTACCTGCTGGGCACCAGCTTTGCACGTCCGTGCATCGCCAAGGCACTGGCTGATATCGCCATCAAGGAGGGTGCAGATGCCATCTGCCACGGCTGCACCGGCAAGGGCAACGATCAGGTGCGTTTTGAGCTGACCCTCAAGGCACTGTGCCCGGATATGGCCATCATCGCTCCGTGGCGTGAGTGGGACATCGAGAGCCGTGACGAGGAGATCGACTACGCCGAGGCGCACAACATCCCCCTGAAGATCAACCGTGAGACCAACTACTCCAAGGACAAGAACCTGTGGCATCTGAGCCACGAGGGTCTGGATCTGGAGAACCCCGCCAACGAGCCCCAGTACAACAAGCCCGGCTTTCTGGAGCTGGGTGTCAGCCCCGAGCAGGCACCCGATGTGCCCACCTATGTGACCATCCACTTTGAAAAGGGCATCCCCACCGCCGTGGACGGCAAGGAGATGGGCGCTGTGGAGCTGGTGGAGTACCTGAATAAGCTGGGCGGCGCAAACGGCATTGGTCTGCTGGACATCGTGGAGAACCGTCTGGTGGGCATGAAGAGCCGCGGCGTGTACGAGACCCCCGGCGGCGCCATCCTGTACAAGGCCATCGACGTGCTGGAGACCATCACGCTGGATAAGGAGAGCGCTCACTTCAAGGCACAGCTGGCACAGAAGTACGCCGACATCGTGTACAACGGCCAGTGGTTCACCCCGCTGCGCGAGGCACTGGATGCCTTTGCCGACAGCCTTGAGAAGACTGTGACCGGTGATGTGAAGCTGAAGCTCTACAAGGGCAACATGATCAACGCCGGTGTGACCTCTCCGTTCACCCTGTACGATGAGCAGACCGCTTCCTTCGGCGTCGATAAGGATTACGACCAGTCCGATGCCACCGGCTTCATCAACCTGTTCGGCCTGTCCATTAAGGAGCGCGCAAAGCTGTCCAAGAACTGGCCGGAGGTCAAGTAATCGCAACATTTTCGACTGCGTGTGTTTTCACACTTTCACACGCGGGTTCTCACACCGGCATCGTAGCCGGCGGCACCGCCGCAGGAGCGTTTTCCCCTGCGGCGGCTTTGCCGTTTTTATAAGGAGTTTATATTATGGCAGAACAACTCTGGAAGGGTCGGTTTTCCAAGGCGGTGGACAGCCGCGTCAACGACTTCAACTCCTCCATCCGCTTCGACCAGCGGATGATCGCGCAGGATATGCGCGGCAGCGGCGTCCATGCCGCCATGCTGGCACGGCAGGGCATCATCTCGGAGCAGGACTGTGCGGATATCCTCAGCGGGCTGGCTTCCATCGCGGACGACCTGTCCAGCGGTGCGCTGACCATTGATCCCGCCGCCGAGGACGTGCACACCTTCGTGGAGCAGACCCTGACCGCCCGCATCGGGGATGCGGGCAAGCGGCTGCACACCGGCCGCAGCCGCAACGATCAGGTGGCGCTGGATATCCGCCTGACTTTGCGGGATTACAGCAAAACCTTGCAGGCCTACATCGTGGAGCTGGTGCGGGTGCTGTGCAAAAAGGCGGCGGAGAACACCGCCTCCGTCATGCCCGGATACACCCATTTGCAGCGTGCCCAGCCCATCACCTTCGGCCACGCGCTGATGGCCTACGCTTCCATGCTGCTGCGCGACCTTGACCGCTTTGCGGACGCCACCGCCCGCATGGACAGCCAGTGCCCGCTGGGCTCTGGCGCTCTGGCAGGCACCACCTACCCGCTGGATCGGGATTTCACCGCCGAAAAGCTGGGCTTCGCCGCCCCCTGTGCCAACAGTCTGGACGGCGTGTCCGACCGTGATTTCTGCATCGAGCTGGCAAGCGCCATTTCCATCTGCATGATGCACCTGTCCCGCCTTTCGGAGGAGATCATCCTGTGGTGCAGCTGGGAGTTCAAGTTCATCGAGCTGGACGATGCCTTTACCACCGGCTCGTCCATTATGCCCCAGAAGAAGAACCCGGATGTCACGGAGCTGATCCGCGGCAAGACCGGCCGGGTGTACGGCGACCTGAACACCCTGCTGGTGATGATGAAGGGTCTGCCGCTGGCCTACAACAAGGATATGCAGGAGGACAAGGAAGCCATCTTTGACGCAGTGGACACCTTGGAACTCTGCCTCAAGACCATCACTCCCATGCTGGACACCATGAAGACCCTGCCCGCCAATATGCGCCGCGCCGCCGCAAAGGGCTTTATCAACGCCACCGACTGCGCCGACTACCTGACCAAGAAGGGGATGCCCTTCCGGGACGCCTACAAGCTGACCGGCTGCATGGTGTCGGACTGCATTGCCGCCGACAAAACGCTGGAAGAGCTGACCCTGACCCAGTTCCAGAGCTACAGCCCGCTGTTCGGGGCCGATATCTATGATGCCATCGACCTTGTGCACTGCTGCGAGGGACGCACCAGCTACGGCGGCCCCAGCGCCGCCAGCGTAGAAAAGCAGATCGCGCTGGCAACGGCACGGCTGGACGCATGGGAGGAGGAAAACGCATGAAGGTAAAGGTATTTATTGATGGCTCTTCCGGCACCACCGGCCTGCGCATCGCCGACCGTCTGGCCGAGCGCCCGGAGATCGAGTTGCTGTCCATCTCTGCCGAAGGGCGCAAGGACGTACACGAGCGGGCAAAGGTCATCAATTCTGCCGACCTTGCCTTCCTCTGCCTGCCGGATGCAGCTTCTAAAGAAGTCATGCCCCTGCTGCGCCCGGACGTGAAGGTGCTGGACACCTCCACCGCCTTCCGCACCGATGCCGCATGGGACTACGGCTTCCCGGAGCTGAAGGGACAGAAGGAAAAAATTCAGAACTCTTACCGCGTGGCAGTGCCCGGCTGCTATGCCAGCGGCTTTATCAGCATTGCCCGCCCGCTGGTGGAGCTGGGGCTGGTGCCGCAAAGCTACCCCTTCAGCTGCACCGGCATCTCCGGCTACTCCGGCGGCGGTAAAAAGATGATCGCGGACTACGAAAGCCCCGACCGCCCGGCGCACAGCAAGCTGGATGCGCCCAAGAGCTACGGCCTGAGCCTTGGCCACAAGCATCTGCCGGAGATGCAGAAGATCAGCGGCCTTGCGCATACGCCGATGTTCGTGCCGGTGGTGTGCGACTACTATTGCGGGATGCAGGTGCTGGTGCCGCTGGATCTTACCCTTGCGGGCACTACCGCCGAGGCCGTGGCTGCCGCCTTTGCGGACTACTACAAGGACGCCGCCACCGTGAAGGTGCACGGCCTGAACGAGCCGCTGCCGGAAAACGGCCTGTACTCCAACGCCATGGCGGGCACCGACCGCATGGAACTGTATCTGACCGTGAACGCCGCCGGAGACCAGATGATGCTGGTCTCGCTGTTTGATAATCTGGGCAAAGGCTCCTCCGGTGCCGCCGTCCAGTGCATGAACCTGATGCTGGGTCTGGAAGAGACCAAAGGGTTGGAATAAACTTGTTTTTCTTTGTGGGAAAGGAAAATCGTTATGCAGTATAAGGAAGTTGCGGGCGGCATCTGCGCGCCCAAGGGCTTTGCCGCCGCCGGTGTCCATTGCGGCATCCGGGCAAATCACAGCGAAAAATACGATCTGGCGCTCATCAAGGCCGAGGTGCGCTGCGCTGCTGCGGGCGTGTACACCACCAACAAGGTCTGCGGTGCGCCCATCAAGGTGGACCGCGCCCATCTGGCCGATGGCTATGCACAGGCCATTGTGGTAAACAGCGGCAACGCCAACACCTGCGCCGCCAACGGCGTGGCGCTGGCAGAGGAGTGCTGTGCACTGGTAGGCAAGGCACTGAACATTGACGAAAAGGACGTTCTGCCCGCCTCCACCGGCGTCATCGGTCAGCCTATGGTCATCGACCCCTTTGCCCGGGGCATCCCGGCGGCAGCGGAAAAGCTGGCTGCCACCGCGCAGGGCAGCACGGACGCTGCCACCGCCATCATGACCACCGACACCCATAAAAAAGAATACGCCATCCAGTTCGAGCTGGGCGGCAAGGTGTGCACCGTGGGTGCCATCGGCAAGGGCAGCGGCATGATTGCCCCCAACATGGCCACCATGCTGGCGTTCTACACCACCGATGCCGCCGTCTCGCCCGCGCTGCTGGAAAAGGCACTCAAGACCGTTGTGCCCGGCACCTATAACCAGATGAGCGTGGATCTGGATACCTCCACCAACGATACCCTCATCATCATGGCGTCCGGTCTGGCGGGCAACCCGGAGATCTGCGAGGAGAACGCGGATTACGCCGCCTTTGTGGCAGCGCTGACCGCCATTGCAGAGCACATGTGCGCCGAGCACGCCGGAGACGGCGAGGGCGCCACCCACCTGATCACCTGCGAGGTGACCCACGCACCCGACCTGAAAACCGCCCGCGCCGTCAGCCGCAGCGTGGTCTGCTCCAACCTGTTCAAGGCGGCGGTCTTTGGCCGCGATGCCAACTGGGGACGCATCCTGTGCGCCATCGGCTACACCCCCGGAGATTTCTCCATTGACAAGGTCTGCGTCTGGCTCTCCAGCAAGGCGGGCGAGGTGTATGTGTGCGAGAACGCAGCCTACCATCCGTACAGCGAGGACGAAGCCGCCAAGGTGCTGGCAGAGCACGATATTCTGGTCAAGGTGGATATGGGCACCGGTGAGGCAAGCGCCAAGGCATGGGGCTGTGACCTGACCTACGACTATGTGAAGATCAACGGCGATTACAGAACCTGACAGGAGCGCGGAACAGATGAAAAACGAAGAAATGGCGCGGCTTTTTTCGGAGGCCACTCCTTATATCCAGAAGTACCATGGCAGAACCATGGTCATCAAGTACGGCGGCAACGCCATGATCAACGAGACGCTGAAAAACGCCGTGATGAACGACCTTGTTACTCTGACGCTGCTGGGCGTGCGGGTGGTGCTGGTGCACGGCGGCGGCCCTGCCATCAACGAGATGCTGAAAAAGGTGGGCGTGGAGAGCCACTTTGCCAACGGTCTGCGGGTGACGGACGATGCCACCATGGAGATCGTGCAGCAGGTGCTGGCCGGTAAGGTGAACAAGGACCTTGTGGCAAAGCTGCGCGGGCGCGGCGTGGGTCTGTGCGGCATGGACGGACAGATGCTCCGCTGCACCGAGCTGGACCCGCAGCTGGGTCATGTGGGCGAGATCGTCCATGTGGATGCGACCCTGATCGAAAGCCTGCTGGACGGCGGCTTTATCCCGGTGATCGCCACCGTGGGTATGGACGACCTTGGGCAGGCGTACAACGTCAACGCGGACACCGCCGCGGCCCAGATCGCCATTGCCCTCAAGGCGGAAAAGCTGGTGTCCATGACCGATATCGCAGGCCTGCTGCGGGATAAGGAGGACGAGACCACCCTCATCCCCGAGGTGGAGGTGACCGAGATCGAGGGCTACAAGTCCGCCGGTATCATTGCGGGCGGCATGATCCCCAAGATCGGCGGCATGGCGGACGCCATCTATCAGGGCGTGCACGAGGCGGTCATCATTGATGGCCGGGTGCCGCACTCCATCCTGCTGGAACTGTTCTCCGACCGCGGCTCCGGTACCCGCTTCTACCGCCGCAGCCACCGCGAATAAAAAGATTGCGCAAGCGAAAAAGCAGTATTATAATAGAAAAAACGCTCCCTCCGGGGGAGCAGCGCATGCGCGGAACTTCTATTCACAGGAGGTACACCTATGGATTCTGAAAAAGTCATCAAGCGGGACAACGAGTACGTCCTGCACACCTATAACCGCAGCCCCATCGTGCTGGAAAAGGGGCACGGGCTGTACGCCGAGGGCCCGGAGGGACAGAAGTATCTGGACTTCACCAGCGGCATCGGGGTGAACAGCCTTGGCTACTGCGACCTTGCATGGGCAGAAGCCGTGTCCCAGCAGGCACACAAATTGCAGCACACCTCTAACCTCTACTATACCGCACCCTGCGGCAAGCTGGCGAAAAAGCTGTGCAAGCGCACCGGCATGAGTAAGGTTTTCTTCGGCAACTCCGGTGCCGAAGCCAACGAGGGCGCCATCAAGGCCGCCCGCAAGTACAGCGCAGACCATTACGGCAAGGATCGCTACAACGTCATCACGCTGGTCAACAGCTTCCACGGCCGCACCCTTGCCACCCTGACCGCCACCGGGCAGGAGGTGTTCCATAACTACTTCGGCCCCTTCAACGAGGGCTTCCAGTACGTCCCGGCGGGGGATATCGAAGCGCTGCGGGAATTGGTGGACCGCCACACCTGCGCCGTGATGATGGAACTGATTCAGGGCGAGGGCGGCGTGATGGCGCTGGACCCGGACTATGTACAGGCCGTGCGCGCTTTGTGCGACGAAAAAGACCTTGTGCTCATCGTGGACGAAGTGCAGACCGGCGTAGGCCGCACCGGCACCTTCCTGTGCTGTGAGCACTATAACCTCAAGCCAGACATCGTCACCCTTGCCAAGGGGCTGGGCGGCGGCTTGCCCATCGGCGCGGTGCTGATGAATGAAAAGGTAGCCGAGGGCATGGGCCCCGGCACCCACGGCTCTACCTTTGGCGGCAACCCGGTGGTCTGCGCCGGTGCCAACGTGGTGGTAGACCGTCTGGACCAGAGTTTCCTTGCACAGGTCAGCGAGCGCGCCGTACAGCTGCGCACCGGTCTGGCAAAGCTGCCCCACGTCAAGAACATTTCCGGCATCGGCCTGATGGTGGGTATCGAGTTCTTTGATGTGCAGGCTGCGGATGTGCTGGCTGCCTGCCGTGAAAAGGGCCTGCTGGTGCTTACCGCAAAGACCCGGCTGCGTCTGCTGCCGCCGCTGACCGTCTCCGAACACGAGGTAGACATGGCGCTGGAGGTGCTGGCCGAGGTGCTGGGCACGATGGAGCCGACGGCTCCGAAGGAGCAGGCATGAAAAATCTGCTGAAAATGAGCGACCTTTCCCCCGCCGAGCTGACCCACATTCTGGATGTGGCAGACCAGCTGAAGGCGGACTGCAAGGCGGGCCGCACCGAGCCGCTGCTGGCGGGCAAAAGCGTGGCGCTGCTGTTCTCTAAGGCGTCCACCCGCACCCGCACCAGCTTTGAGGTGGGCGTGTACCAGATGGGTGGCCTTGGCAACTACATGAATACCGCCGAATTACAGGCCGGACGCGGCGAGCCTTTGCGGGACACCGCCCGGGTGCTGGGGCGCTACTACGACTGCGCCGTCTGGCGCACCTACCGCCAGCGGGACTTGGAGGAGCTGGCGGAGCTTTCCGGCATTCCGGTGATCAACGGCCTGACCGACTACGCCCACCCCTGTCAGGTGCTGGCTGACCTGATGACCATTCGGGAGCGCCGGGGCACGCTGGCAGGGCTGAAGCTCTGCTTTGTGGGCGACGGCAGCAACATGGCCAACAGCCTGATCGTGGGCGGCCTTTTGGCGGGGATGCAGGTATCCTGCGTCTGTCCCCCGGGCTACCGCCCGGCAGCGGATGTGCTGATGTTTGCCCACAAATACGGCGATGCCTTCCACCTGACCACCGACCCCGCCGAGGGCCTGCGGGATGCGGATGTCGTGGCCACCGCCGCATGGAACACCACCGCCCCCGGCACCGCCGAGAGCGAGCAGCGTCTGCGGGATTTTGTGGGCTTCCAGCTCACCGGCCGCCTGCTGGAAAATGCCAAGCCGGACGCGCTGGTGCTGCACTGTCTGCCCGCCCACCGGGGCGAGGAGATCTCCACCGCCCTGTTCGAGCAGCACGCGGACGAGATCTTTGACGAGGCAGAGAACCGTCTGCACGTCCAGAAAGCCGTGCTGGCGGTGCTGCTGGCGGGCAAGTAAAACGATTTTGAATGCCCGCCGCGTGTGCTTTGGGCATAAAGAGCGGAAAGAATATTTTTATAGCAGTTCCGAAACGCCTGCGGGCGTTTCGGAACTGCTTTTTTATGGGAGAAAAGCATACCCCCCCCCGTATCGTGATTTTGCCCATAATTTTGCGCCATTTTTTGGCAGGTGCTGCCCGCAAAAGCGCTTTATTTCCTTGAATTTTGGTGCTATACTCAACTTGGCATTTTTGTCCGTTCCGGCTGTTCCGTTTGGGGGTATAGCCGGACAAATCAACCGACAAAGGAGAGGATATCATGAAAAAACGCATCGTGAGCATGATACTGGCACTCAGTATGATGCTCTCCATCCTCCCTGTATCCGCATTTGCAGATGCAGGGGCAGGGCTTTCTTCCGCAGCGGCGGAAGAGACCAACAGCATCACTTACAGCTCGCAAAACGGGTATGAGGATGTTGGTACGAACTCTGAAACGAATAATCAGGTGGTCAAGATCAAGACCGGTACGAACGGTCTGCCCAAGGCAGCGTCCGGTACCGGCTGGAGCTTTGACGAAACTACCGGGCTGACCATCACCGGTACCGGCAGTGAAGATACCGAGTACATTCTGGACGGCACGGTCAGCTGCAATGTGACCGTCAAGAATGCTAATAGTTACACGGTTTATCTGCTGGATGGCACTGTCACCGGTACACTTTTGATAGAAGCTGGCAATATGTACGGCGTCTGCGTTCTGGGCGGCAGCTACGCCGATGTGCAGCTGAATCAGGGCACCATTGACGGCGGCACCTACGATAAGCTGACCGAGAACGGCGGCAATGTCCGGGGCGGCTTTTTCCGCGATATCTCCGGCCTGAGCACTGATACGAAGCAGCAGGCACACCAGCTGCTGCTGCCGAAAAACTGCACCCTGAACGGACAAAAGGAAACAAAAATCTATATCATCAAGAAGTATAACTATTCCGGTAACGGGAACGATCTGGAGCTGGCAGTGGAAAGCGACACCGGCTGCGATGTATGGGCGGTAGCCTCTACCGGCGGCAGTGTCATGGCACTGCCCGCCGGTACCCAAAATTACGCCTTCACATACTTTGGCTCTACGATTGCCACGATCTCCATCAGCGCAGACGGAAAAACGCTTTCCGCCAGCTTTAACATGATCCCGGCGCAGGACGACGCACCCATGAAGCTGGTTCCTATGGTGCTTGGCAATGCAGAGTTGCACTTTAACAGTGAAGGTAAGCCCGACCTGACCGACGTGACCTATGTGGACAGTCTGGACACGGACGCAAAGCTGCACCGTGTTTACATGGGCAACGGCTGGGGTTATAACTGCTACCCCAACGACAGCAGCAATGAAAGCACTTTGCAGATCCTGAATCAGGGCGGCGCGGACTTCGACTTCAGCGCGCTGAGCGATGTGCCTATCAACTGCCCTGTCGAGATCACCAATGCTAATATTACCGGCGGTGAGTTTGGCGAAAACGGCCGACTGACGATCACCAGCGGTAAGATCAGCGGCGGCACCTTCCACAGTGTCAGCGCGGGCATCAACTCGATCAATGGGAACAGTGCGGTCGAGATCACCGGCGGCACCTTCGATTCTCTGTTCTGCAATGGCTCGTGCTCTATTGCCAATGCGGTGATCCAAAGCTGCAATTTCAATACCTATGGCAATAACACCTACACCATTTCGGATACGGTTCTGGGCGAGCTGCCTGACGGCATCCAGAAGCTGCTGCCCGCAGGACAGCGGCTCAGCACACTGGTGGTGCGCAACGGCGGTGTGACTGCGATGAACGGCAGAACTCTGCCTCTTTCCACCAATACCATCTATCTGGTGGGCGCAGGCAGCGCAGAGCTTACCCTGAACACCGATGTGCTGAGCATCAACGATGCACCGGTCGGCAGCTACAACGCCAACACCTCTGCCAACGGCAAGGTGCTGCGCATTACCGGCAAGAATGACGGCGCAGAGATCTTTGTGAATAAGTCCACCGATCCAAGCGACCTCAAGCCCCTGCGCATTACCGAAGAGGGTCTGCCCGACCTGACCGGCGTGACCGGTGTGCCGGTGAGCGGCGAGGGCATGACGGCTAACCTCTATGAGGGTCTGGGCTGGAAGTACGCCACCATGAAAGAGAACGGAAGGACACGCGCGGCGCTCTACATCACCACCCCGGACGGCAACCCGGTGGATCTTTCTTCGGTTACCAGCAACCCCTACCATAAGGCCATTGCCGTGGAGCAGATCACTTTTGCAAATGTGACTGTCACCGGCATCGTGGCAGAGGGCTCTGTTGGTGCGGAGAACACCATCATTCAGGACGGCACCTTCCAGAAGGATGTCTACATGGATGAAAACAGCACCATCGCAGGCGGCACTTTCCAGGATGTCGTCCGCGCTTATGGCAAGATCACTGGCGGCGCATTCAACGCTGAGGTTCAGCTGAACCAGAACAGCGAGGTCACCGGCGGCGTGTTCCACGATGTCCAGCTGCCGAGCTATGCCACGGAGAAAACGGTCATCCAGAATGCCATGATCCTTGGCAGCCTGAAAACGGACGGCGACAGCAAGGCTGCTGTTTCCAATACGGTGAGCTGCGGCTATATTGAAAGCAAATACCTCGCCGCCGGTCAGCAGCGGAGCAAGCTGATGATCATGGACGGCACTGTGGATGCTGTCAACGGCAATGCCGTAGCAACAGACGCGGTTTACCTTGTCGGCAATACTGCGGTGACGATCACCTTCAGCAAGGCGGTCACGAATATCAACGGCAAGGCTGTCAGCGCTTATGATGCGAACGCACAGCTTTCCGCAGATGGCAAGACCCTGACCCTGACCGCCAAGAATGACGGCGAGCCCATTGTAGTGAACGTGGCTGCCAGCGGAAAGCTGCCCTTCTCTTCCCTGAGCAAGAGCGACTTTACCGTTTCCGGGACGATCATCGAACCTCAGACCGTTACCAGCAGCAAGGATGGCGTGGGCAAATTGAGCCTCGTCTATGTGCGCACCTACGACAACGCGGTATTTGCAACCTACCAGGCGACAAGTGGCCTACCTGGCGTCTACAAGCAGCGCATCGTAGCGCAAGAGGGCGACAAGTACACAGAAGGCTCGCTTGATATCGGCGAGGTGGTACACAGATATCAACCGAAGCTCGACGACTTTGCGTATGACTCCAAGACCCAAACTGCAACCTATAAAGGCCCGATGTATTTTGACGATGCACCGCTGTATTCTATCCGGTATGTCCCGGAGGATGGCTCGTTCCCGTCTGTGACGAAGCCCACCAAGGCAGGCACTTACAGCGTTGACATCGTGGTGGATTATAGTGACCACTACTATAGCACCCAGTACGAAGTGGACACCTATACTGTGTCTGAGTCGAAGTACACTCTGACCGTGGACGACAAGTCTACCGAGCACGTTGCAGGTGAGAAGCTCAGCTTCACCGCAGACGAGAAGGACGGTTACACCTTCACCGGTTGGAAAGTGACCGGTCTGACTGACGTGGACACCACCAAGGCGACCATCTCCTTCACGATGCCCGCAAACAACGTTACGCTGAAAGCACAGTACACCGAGAACGCTCCCAAGACCTATAAACTCGATGTCACCGATGCAAAGGTTACCCTGAAGGACGGCGGCGCTGTTGCCGACCTGACAGCTGTGCCCGTGGGTACAGAACTCAAGGCCACCGCAGACGAGGACACCGAGACCAGAGTGTTCAAGTGCTGGACTGGTCTGGACCTGACCGAGGAGCAGAGCACCGCACGCGTGGTGGAGTTCACCATGCCCGACCATGATGTGAATCTGGTGGCGGAGTTCGTTACTCCTACGAATAAACTCGATGTCTCCGGTGCACAGGTCACTTTGAAGGACGGCAGCGCTGTTGCCGACCTGACAGCTGTGCCTGTGGGTACAGAGCTCGTTGCCACCGCACCCAAGAAGGACGGCTACACCTTCACCGGTTGGGAAGTGGCCGGTCTGCCCACTGACGTGGACACCACCAAGGCGACCATCTCCTTCAAGATGCCCGCAAATAACGTCACACTGAAAGCACAGTACACCGAGAACGCTCCCAAGACCTATAAACTCGAGGTCACCGATGCACAGGTCACTTTGAAGGACGGCGGCGCTGTTGCCGACCTGACAGCTGTGCCCGTGGGTACAGAACTCAAGGCCACCGCAGACGAGGACACCGAGACCAGCGTGTTCAAGAACTGGAACTGTACCGGTCTGGACCTGACCGAGGAGCAGCGCACCGCACGCGTGGTGTACTTCACCATGCCCGACCATGATGTGAATCTGGTGGCGGAGTTCGTTACTCCTACTAAGCCCGATCCCGCGCCCGAGAACTATAAGCTTATTGTTTCCTATGCAAAGGTCACCCTGAAGGATGGCAGCGCTGTTGCCGACCTGAAGGCTGTGCCCATGGGTACAGAGCTCAAGGCCACCGCAGACGAGGACACCGAGACCAGCGTGTTCAAGAACTGGAACTGTACCGGTCTGGACCTGACCGAGGAGCAGCGCACCGCACGCGTGGTGTACTTCACCATGCCCGACCATGATGTGGAACTGACTGCTGCGTTTGAAGTTCCTGCTACTCCCGATCCTAAGCCGGACCCGAACCCCACCCCGAATCCTGATCCCACCCCCGCACCCGGCGGTGACAGTGACGGCGGCGGTGCAGCCATTGTGGCAGTGGCCGCTGTGGGCGGCGCAGCCATTGGCGTGGGTGCCTATATCGCAGGCACCACGGCCTACCTGAAGAGCGTTCTGCCCGAGGGCATGGCCATCCCCGCTAACCGCCAGCAGCTGGCAGTTGCACTGTGGACCGCCGCAGGCAAGCCCGCAACCCAGAGCACTGCACTGTTCAACGATGTGGCAGCAGATGCCGCAGAGCTGCAGGCTATCCGCTGGGTCGTGGAGACCGGCCTGATGTCCGCACAGGACGGCAGCTTCAAGCCCGGCAGCCGCGTGGGCCGCATGGAAGTGATCCGCACTTGGAAGACTTACCAGCAGCGCGGCTAAAACCGCTGCCCCTTAACCCCTTATAACCCCGCAGGGACTGCTGCACAGCGCTGTGCGGCAGTCCCTTTTTTGCGTCCCAAAAGGGTGCGCAAGGGCTTTTTTGGGGTTTTTCAGGGCGATTCGATGCATTTCAGGGGCCATTCACGCAGAATTGCTCCACTTTTGCCGCCGTTCGTGGTATACTACAGGCACAGAGCAGTGCTCTGTTCAATATGCCATTCCCGTAATTCCTATAGAGCAGAAAACCGTCCGGTAACCGCAAACCGGGCGGTTTTCTGTTTTTGCGGGTGCGTGCGGTGCACCAGGTCGTTTCAGCGCATTTGCGGGGCGATTCGTGCCCAAAACCGTCCAAAGCGGGCAAAACGTGGTACACTGGGTACAACAAAAGCGCCCGGCTTGGAGGGCGCTTGAGAAGGAGAGAATCTTATGCAAAAACGGCTCATCAGCATGGTTCTGGCGCTGAGCATGGCACTGACCGCAATGCCGCTGCCCGCCCTTGCCCAGAGCGCCCCGCCCGACACCGCCAAGGCAGCCCGCTGGGCTGTGGAGTCCGGGCTGCTGCCCGACATGGGTGAGGGCGCCTTTACGCCCGGCAAGCGTGTGACCAAGGTACAGGTCATCCGCGCATGGAACCGGCTGAAAAAGCTGGGTCTGGCGAAATAACAATTGCCATCTCCCGATCGATCCTTTCCAATAAGTGCAGCAAGGCCGTCCGGCATTCGCCGGACGGCCTTGCTGCATTGCCCCACTCGTGAAAAAGGGGTTCTGAAAAGGCTGCGCAACCGCAGCCTTTTCAGAACTCCAAAATTAAAATAATTCTTCCGCTGCAACGACGACGACCGCCGCCAGTGGCGGAAACAGGGAGGAGTTGTTGGGGCAGCGGCCAGCAAGACGCGCGTGCCGCCCAAGGCACGAAGCGGATGCTGGGTGCCGCAACCCGGAAGGCGCGGAGGGCATTTCAATCGTTCTCTACCCCGGGACACCCGGCGGCGCGCCATGCGGCGCACAGCACCTCTTTTTCCGCCTTGGAAAGCTTTTTCAGGGCGGCTTCCCGGCGCAAAGCGGCGCGCTTATCCGCGCAGCGCTCTAGATAGGCAAAGCCCACCGCGCCGTGGGCGCGGGTGTAGCGGGCACCTTTGCCGCTCTGGTGCGCTTTCAGCCGGGCGGCGGGGTGGTTCGTCCAACCGGTGTACAGCTGCCCGCCGGTACAGCGCACCATGTAGACGTAGGCGACGTCAGGCAAGGCGTCCATTATTTTTCAGCACCTGACGGCAGGCCGCAAGGGCGGTCTCCTTGTCCTTGGCGGTGATGAGGAAGCGGCTGGCGTGGCAGAAGCTGATGCCCGGGATGCCGCTTTTCTGCTCGATGACCTCCTGCGGCTGCCCCGCCCAAGACTGGGGGAAGGGCAGCTTGGACTTTTTGGTCTTGTGGTCGGTGACGCACTGAGCGCTCCACCCGCCGCGCTGGCTGGGGTACACCACAAACAGGGCGTCGGTCTTGTACAGGCCGTTTTTCCACGGCAGATAGCAGGGCAGCACCACGATGCCGTCGCGGGAGTTGCGGTAGGCCTGCTGCACTTTTTCGTCCGCGCGGTTCACGGCGTTGGCGCTGTCGATCTGGTTCTCCAGGATCTGCTTTGCCACAGCCACCGCCTTGAAAAAGCAGCTGTCCTGATCCTCCTTGGAGTCCCACACCGGGTTGAAAAAGCCAATGGCATCGCACAGGCTGTTCTGCTCGCCGGTGTTGTCGTTCAGGTCCAGCGGCTGGATGAAGTTTTCGTCAATGAGCCGCGCCTGCCGCTCGCCCACAAGGCCGGGGCCCAGCACCCGCCACAGCAGGCCAAAGGCCGCGTAGGGCACGCCGTTTGCGCGGTACTCCCGTGGCTCCTGATGGTGGTCGAACATCCCAAAGCCGATATCGTACACGATGCCGTCAAAATCGTCAGGCACGGTAAAGCCGCGGGTGATCTTGATATCCGGGCGCAGAATTTGCAATAGCGCCGTAGCAAACACGTCATCGGCATGGAACTTGCCGGCGTGGGTAAAACCGTTTGCGGGAATTTTCATGGACTTGATACCTCGTTCTCCTAGTTTCGTCTGGTATCAGTATAGCACAATCCCGCCCGTGGGACAACAAAAAGGAGCTGCCGCTCAGGTGCGGCAGCTCCTTGGGTCACGATATTACGCGTTATGGGACGTAGGCTGTGTGTGGAAAATTACGGTCACAGGGCTTATTCCCCGGACATCATCTTGAATAAATCGGTCAACCACTTGAAGTCGTCGGTGACCTCATTGCCGGCCTTATCATAAACCTTAATGCCGGTGGTACCGTCCTCTTTCAGAGTGAATACGTTACCCTTTGCATCGGTGAGGCTGCCGGTATTGTCATCAAAGCTATAGGTCTTGGTGCCGGTGGGCAGCGCGCACAGACCCTTGCTGGTGCCGGAACCGGCCTGAATGGTCTTGTACAGAGTGGCGCTAATGAGCTGCTTTTCACGGAGATCTCTTACAAACTGATAAACAGGTTTGCCGTCTGCAGTAAAGCAGGTGGTATACTCGTAGGGGTAGTACTTATAGACCTCGGCATAATACTTGGTCGGACCTACCTTTATCTCGGTAGACCACATCTGAGTGGGCAGCTTGGACGCGATGAGAGCGCCCAGAGACAGATCAACGTCATCCTCGCTACGTGACTTGACGGCTGCCTTGCTGCTGCGGAAAAGCAGGTACTGATCCCAAGTCGAATTATTCTTGAGCATCAGAGTCTCGATAAGCTGCTGTTTGTTATTCTTGCCCAACGTAGCCATGCTCACATAGCAGTTCTCACCCTTCCGGGCAGCACGTCCATCGATGGAACGTGCGTCCTTGCCATAGCCGACTTCCTGCATTTCAACATAGAACTCCGTAGCACCGGCGTATTTCTTGCTGAACTGCACCAGCTTGCTGTTGTTCACATCGATAATGGGGGTCTTGGTGGGCTTGGTCCCGGTGCCCTCGCCGCCTTCGCCCTCGTCGATGTCAGGCAGAACGATCTGGTCAGGGTTGTTGGGCAGGGGGCTGGGAGTGTTGCCGCCGCCGTTGCCGCCGTTGCCACCGTTGCCGCCGTTGCCGCCACCGCCGCAAGCGGTCAGCATAGAAATTGCCATGGCTGCGGTCAGCAGACAGGCTGCCGCTTTTTTGTACAGTTTCATACTACAAATACCTCCTGTAATGTTGTTCAAGGCGTCCCAAACTCGCTTTCTGGGTCTATGGTATCGTATCAAAAAAGCGTTGTCAAGCAATGTGGGAAATTTTGGCAACATCACAAAAAGTCATTGGGATTTTTGCTGTTTTGACGAAAACAGGGCGCGGCTTCTCCTGAAAAAAGCCGTTCCGAAACGCCTGCAGGCGTTTCGGAACGGCTGATAAAACATACTTTCCGCTTTGCTTACAGCGCCGAGTAGCCGAAGCTGTTTACCAGCGCGTCAATGTGCTGCCCGGCCTTGCACAAGGGGCAGTCGCGGGAGTCGAAGCTGGCGTAATCCGGCAGGCTGGTGGGGTCGAAGATAGAGGTGACCGGGTAGCCGAGGCACTCGTGGGTGGTGGCAAAAATAGCCGAAAGCCCTGCCACGATGCCGCCGTAGTAGTTTACGGCTTCCACAGCTGCCTGAATGGTGTAGCCGGTGGTGATGGATGCCGCCAGAATGAGGACGTGCTTGCCCTTGACCATGGGGGCAAGATTATCCCGCAGAATGATCTGGCTGCCGGAGGTGTATTCCGGGGTGACGATGTAGATGGTCTTGTGGGCGTTCATATTGGTAAAGCCGTCCTTGGTCAGCTCGTTGGCAAGGCAGGTGCCAATGACCTGTGTGCCGTCCAAGCAGAGCACGGTATCCACGATGGTGCTGTGCTGGTAAGCGCTGACCAGCTCCTTTGCTACGGCTTTTGCCTCAGAAAGGCGGGTCTTTTGGGTGGTCACGTCGATGTAATAGTTGATGTGGCTGTGGCTGGTGGCAAAATGTCCCTTGGCCACCCGCAGGAACAGTTCGCTTTTGCTGGTGGGAAGCTTGACCATGTTGATCATTGTACAGCACTCCTTTTTTCACCGGGCGCAGCTGCGCCGCAAAATACAAAACAGCGCGGCAACCCGTTCCGGTCGCAGCGCTTATTTTTCTTCTCTGCCTCTTTATTGTACTGAAAAATGCCGCTGTGCACAAGACACAAACCTGACGAAAAACCTTGCTTTTTTACAGACATATCGCCGAAAACTTGGATGCAAAGGCCGCTGCCGCCCGGAATGCTGCACCGCAAAGGGTACGCAGCGGCAAGACCGGTACGGCGGTAGGGGAGGAACGCGCTTTTTTGCGCAGCACGGAAAATTTTGCAAAAAGGACTGGTATTTTTGCGGGTTTTGAGTATAATATAAGAGATAGTTCAAATTTGAAGTAAAAGGAGAATCACTTCCATGGCACAGGCAAAACAGGATATGGGCAGCGGCAGCGTAAAAAAGCTGATGCTGCAGCTCATGATCCCGGCGGTCGTTGCACAGGTGGTCAACCTGCTGTATAACATCGTGGACCGCATTTACATCGGACATATTGCCGGCATCGGCGTGGCAGCGCTGACCGGCGTGGGACTGTTCACCCCCATCCTTATGCTGCTGAACGCATTCGCCATGCTGGTGGGCGCGGGCGGCGCACCCCGCACCGCCATTGCGCTGGGACAGGGCGACAAGGAGCAGGCGGAGAAGATCATCTCCAACAGTTTTACCATGCTGCTGCTCTTCTCGGTGGTGCTGACCGTGGTGTTCTACGCCGGGGCACCCACCCTGCTGCGGCTCTTTGGTGCCAGTGACGCTACCCTGCCCTATGCGCTGAGTTACAGCCGCATCTACATTCTGGGCTCGGTGTTTGTGCTGCTGGTGCTGGGCATGAACCCCTTCATCACCACGCAGGGCTTTGCCAAGACCAGTATGCTTACCACCGTCATCGGTGCGGTCATCAACATTATTCTCGACCCCATCTTGATCTTTGGTCTGGGTCTGGGCGTGCGGGGCGCTGCCATTGCCACCGTGCTCAGTCAGGCTGTGGGCGCGGTGTGGATCCTGCACTTCCTCACCGGCAAAAAGACCATCCTGCGCCTGCGCAAGGACTATATGCGCCCGGAAAAGAAGGTCATCCTGCCGGTGATGGCGCTGGGCATCTCCACCTTTGTGATGATGTCCACTGAGAGTCTGCTGTCCATCAGCTTCAGCTCCAGTCTGGCGCGGTACGGCGGCGACGTGGCTGTGGGTGCCATGACCGTCATCACCAGCGCTTCCCAGCTGTGCACCCTGCCCATTCAGGGCATCTGTCAGGGCGGTCAGCCGGTGATGAGCTTCAATTTCGGCGCGGGCAAAAAGTCCCGCGTCAAGGAGGCATTCCGCTTCCAGCTGCTGCTGTGCAGCTGCTACACCTGCCTGTTCTGGCTGCTCATGATGCTGGCGCCGGGGGCTGTGGCGGGCATCTTCACCTCGGATACGGCGCTGATCGACTACACCACATGGTCCATGCGCATCTACATGGCGGGTATCTTTGCCATGGGCTTCCAGATCGCCTGCCAGCAGAGCTTTATGGCGCTGGGACAGGCCAAGGTCAGCCTGCTGCTGGCCTGCCTGCGCAAGATCATCCTGCTGATCCCGCTCATCTTCATCCTGCCGCACCTGCTGCCGGACCCGGTATTCGGTGTTTTTCTGGCAGAGCCGGTCAGCGATATTCTGGCAGCCACCATTACCACCATCACCTTCTTCTCCCGCTTCAACGGTATTCTGGAACGGGGTGCTGCGAAGGTGTAATGAAATAGAACAAGCCCGGAAAGTCTGCGGACTTTCCGGGCTTGAATTTTTGGCTTTAAACGGCCTCCGGCTCGCCCAGAGCCAGCACCTTCGTCAGCTCGGCCTGCACCTTGGCGTTGGTGGCGTCGGTGACGGCCAGCACATCGGAATAGAACTTTTCCATCTCGTCACGGGTGGAGAAGGTGGCCACATACATCTGGTTGCCCATGGCACCGGACAGGGCCTCGGGGATGCGGTCTACCATGCGCATGTTGTCCTGATACTTCTGCATCAGCTGCTCGTGGCTGTAAACGAAGCTCTTGCCGTCCCGGCGGCCGGCAAAGGCGCAGTAGTAGTGCTCACCCACCGGCATATCGGTGCCGCCGAAAGCGATCATGTCCGCCCAGATCTTGTACACGTTGGTGGAGCGGGCAAAGTCGATCATGTCCGGGGTAAAGCCGCCGCAGGGACGCATGTTGACTTCCAGCGCCACGATTTGACCCTTTTGGCCCATGCTGGACTGATTCTCGGTCATGCGGAAGAACTCGAAGTGGACAAAGCGGCTCTTCACCCCAAAGCTCTTGACGGCGGCACGGCCCGCAGCGCGGGTGTCCTCCGGCAGATCCTTGATGATGTAGTAGATGGAGTTGTCATCGTTGTTCACGATGTCCATGATGGACACGGGGCTTACGTTGCCCGCCTCAAAGATGGGGTTGCCGTGGGCGTCGATGATGGCATCGTAGCTGTTCACCTCGGCGCGGACGAACTCCTCCATGATGTAGGCCACATCCGGGTGCTCTTTCTCTTTGTAAGCCAGAAATTCTTCCAGTTCCTTGTCGGTGGAAAGGCGGTGGGTATCCGAAGCGCCCACGCCGTTGTCCGGCTTGACCACCACCGGGTAGCCCACCTGTTCCACAAAGGCCTTGCAGCCTGCAAGGTCATCCACCATGTGGTAGCGGGCGGTGGCGATACCGGCCTTCTGATAGTACTCCTTCATTTTGCTCTTGTACTTGATGCGGGGCATATCAGAGGTCTGGAAGCCGCTGGTAATGTGGAAATCGGTGCGCAGGGCGGCATCCCGTTCCAGCCAGTATTCATTGTTGGACTCCAGCCAATCGATGCGGCCATACTTGAAGGTGAAAAAGGCCACGGCGCGGTATACCTCGTCGTAGTTTTCCAGACTGTTCACCTTGTAGTACTCGTTCAGACTTGCCTTCAGCTCCGGCTTCAGCTCCTCGTAGGGCTGGTCGCCGATGCCCAGCACGTTCAGGCCGTTGTTCTTCAGCTCCCGGCAGAACTGCCAGTAGTTCGTGGGGAAGTTGGGGGAGATAAAAATAAAGTTCTGCATAGTATTTGTTGATTCCTCTTTCCGTTACCTCTATGATTGCAATGCCCCTGCAGGGCGGGACAGATTTTAATATTGGGAAACAACGGCGCGTCCATGGACGCGCCGTTGTGCCATTTTCACAGGATGGGTCACTGCTGGCCCAGAACGTAGGGCATATAGTAGGCCACCTGCTTGTACCACCAGTTCCAGTCGTGGTTGACATCGTGACCCCACAGGTCTACCCAGATGGGGATATGCTTTGCTTCAAAGATGCGCTTGAGCAGCCATGTGGTGTCCGGCTGTTCCCAGTCGCCCTGACCGCAGCAGATGACAGCTTTCTGGCTGCGGAACAGCTGCATATAGGGGTGATCCTCCGGGAAGTTCTTCATGTAGTCCACGGGGGAGTTCATGTACACCAGCTCGTCCATATAGTCGCCAAAGCCGTAGTGAGCAGTGTAGATGCCGCTGAGTGCCAGACAGCCGCAGAAGATATCCGGGCGGCGCAGATACAGGTTTACCGCGTGGGTAGCACCCAGACTGCAGCCGAAGGCGATGATGCCGGGCAGATCGCTCCAGCCGTTGCGCTGCTGCGCCAGATGCTGAAGCATCGGAGCGACCTCGCGGGTGATGTAGCGCAGCCACTGTTCATAGCGGCGGATGCGCCAGTAGGGATTGCCCTGTGCGTCCGACCAGGTTTCCTGATCCATGGTGTCGATGGAAAGCACCATGATCTGCCCGGACTCGATCCAGGGGGCAAGGGTGTCGGTCATGTGGAAGTTTTCAAAATCGAAAAAACGGCCGTCCTGACAGGGAATATACAGCATCGGGCGGCCTGCGTGGCCGTAAAGCTTGCACTCCATATCCCGTCCCAGTTCCGGGCTGTACTCCTTGAAATACTGCATCTCCATGGTGTTTCCTCCTTTGGTGTGGTTATGGTGTCATCCTTCTCTTATTCCTCCACCTCATACAGCAGGGTGTGGAACACAAAGGGCAGCTGTTTTTCCCAGCTGGCCTCGCAGTGGGTGCCGCCGGGCACGATACGGCTGGTCAGGTGGATGCCCCGGGTCATCAGCTTGTCGCTCAAGTTGGAGAATTCCCGGCGGATGCCATCGTGGTTGCCCATCTCCCGGGAGCCGTAATCCATGTACAGCACTGTGCCGGGGGCAAGCTTTGCGCGCCCCACAAGGCCGGAAAGCTTATCCGGTGCCACCCAGATAGAGGGTGACAGCGCTGCGGCGCGGCTGTAAGTATCGTTATATTGCAGCAGGGCGTACAGGCTCATCAGTCCGCCCATGCTGCTGCCGCCGATAAAGGTATGTGCTCTATCCGGCAGGGTGCGGAAATTCTGGTCGATCAGGGGCTTGAACCGGTGGATGAACCAGCTCATGGTAGCCTGCCCCTTGCCGTCAAAGTGGCCGTAGGTGGGGTCATCGAAGCGGTAGGGGGAATACTCCACCAGACGCTCGTTGTTCGCCCCGGCGTTGCACTCGATGGCCGCCACGATCAGCGGGGTGTCGGTATAGTCCAGATAATCTGCCACGCCCCAGCTTTTGCCGTAGGTGGCATCCTCGTTGAAAAACACGTTCTGTCCATCGAACATATACAGCACGGGAAACCGGCGCTCCGGCTGTGCCTCGTACATGGTGGGCAGATAGACATACGCCCGGCGCTGTTCGATGCCGTTGACCGCCGAGTAACTCATGCTCCATTTTTTGATCATGGTGCTTCTTTCCTCTCAAATCTTCCTGCAAGGGGCACAGGCGGCAAGCCCACGCCCTTTATAGGTAGTGTAGCACCATGCGGCGGGAATTGCAATGATTATAGAGCAAAGGGACTGCTGCCCCAGACGGTATGCAGCAGTCCCTTTAAAAGCCGTAGGGTGACAGGCGGCTCAATATTTCTTTTCCACAGGCACGATCCAGCCCTTGGTATCGGGGATCTTGCCCCACTGCATACCGGTCATGGTGTCGTACAGCTTCTGGGTGACAGGGCCGATCTTGCCGTCGCCGATGAAGGCGTGCTCGCCCTTCCAGACCAGCTCCTTGACAGGGGAGACGACAGCGGCAGTACCGGTGCCGAACACCTCTTCCAGCTTGCCTTCGCGGGCAGCAGCCATGATGTCGGCAATGGCGATCTTGCCCTCAACGACCTCGTAGCCCCAGTCCTTCAGCAGTTCGATGCAGCTGCGGCGGGTGACGCCGGGCAGCACGGTGCCCACGGTAGCGGCGGTGTACACCTTGCCGTCGATCTTGAACATGATGTTCATGCTGCCAACTTCTTCAACGTACTTCTTTTCCACGCCGTCCAGCCACAGCACCTGTGCGTAGCCCTGCTCCTCGGCCAGCTCACCGGCCTTGATGGAAGCGGCGTAGTTGCCGCCGCACTTGGTAAAGCCGGTCAGACCCGGGGCGGCGCGGATATACTCATCTTCCACATAGATGCGCACGGGGTTGATGCCCTCGGCGTAGTAAGCACCGGAGGGAGCGCAGATGATGCAGAAGATATAGTGCTTGGAGGCGTGCACGCCCAGACCCACATCATTAGCAAAGATGAAGGGACGGATGTACAGGGAAGCGCCGTCGGTGTGGGGCACCCAGTCGCGGTCCACGTCCACCAGAGCCTCGACGGCCTGAATGTAGTCCTCTACCGGGATCTTGGGGATGCACAGACGGTCGGCAGAATCCTGAAAACGCTTGGCGTTGCAGTCCGGGCGGAACAGCTGCACGGTGTCGTCGGCGGTGCGGTAGGCCTTCATGCCCTCAAAGATCTCCTGTGCGTAGTGGAACACCACGGTAGCGGGGTCCAGTTCAAAGGGACCATAGGGGACGATGCGGGCATCGTGCCAGCCCTCACCCTCAGTGTAATCCATGACGAACATGTGGTCGGAGAACTTTTTGCCGAAGCCAAGCTTCGTCTCATCGGTGGGCTTTGCCTTGGGCGTAGCCGTGCGGGTGATCTTGATATCCAACATAGTGAGTTTCCCTCTTTCCTTTTATGCGCGTGCGCACGATTTCCGGCGCTTTATGACACAAATGTTGGTTTCTATTATAATATTCCCTGCCGGTTTTGCAAGGAATCAAAAAATGTTTCATCTTTCCACCGGTAAAGTTGCACCAGATTGTGAGCACAATGGTGTGCAAACTGCCAAATCTATGGTACAATAGGGGCACAGAGCACTTTTGCGGGGCACAGCCCCGCTTTTCTACGGAAGGAGCATACTGCCATGATCGACGGCGTTATTTTTGATATGGACGGCCTGATGTTCGACACCGAGCGGGTCTGGGCCACCCTGTGGGAGCCTGCACTTGCCACCCTTGGGCTTTCTTATAAGGAAGGGCTGGACGTTGCCGCCCGCGGCACGGCAGGGGACACCATGCGGGCGGTGCTGCGCCGCTTCTACGGGGAAAACTGCGACACGGACGCCATCATCGAGGCGCTGCACGCACAGGCGGAAAAGGCGTTTCAGGCACCGCCGCCCAAAAAGCCCGGACTGGACGAAATTCTGACATGGCTGGACGCGCAGCACATCCCCATGGCAGTGGCCTCCTCCAGCCGGATGGCGTCTATCCGGCACCATTTGGACGGCTGGGGTCTGACCCACTATTTTAAGGTGATCGTCTCCGGCGAGCAGTTCTCGGCCTCCAAGCCTGACCCGGAGATCTTTCTGCGAGCAGCGGAAGCGCTGGGCACTGCGCGTGACCGCACCCTTGTGCTGGAGGACAGTTACAACGGCGTGCGCGCCGGTGCCGCCGGCGGCTTTGTCACCGTGATGGTGCCGGACATGGCCCCCGCCAACGACGAGATGCGCCGTCTGTACACCGCCGAGTGCTGCGACCTGTACGAGGTGCTGGAAGGCTTGCAGAAGGGGAGATTCTGATTGTGAAAATACAATGCCGGACAGCCCGCAGGCTGTCCGGCATTGTACTATTTTAACGTGCTTTTTTTCTGCGGCGGAGCTTGCGCACCAGCTTACGGAGCAGCAGCACAAGGCACACCACCAGCAGAATAACGGTGAGGATCAGGCCAAGGAGGATAAAGGCAAAGCGGTTGGGCTTTTTCAGCAGCGCGGAAAGGCTGCGGCTGTCCTCCACCTTTTTGCGGTCGTGCAGGGTGCTGTAATAGTCCGGCACGTTGCCGATGCCGTCGCCGTCGGTGTCCTCGAACGAGGCCATGTACCGCGCAATGGCGTCCCAGCCCTTCAGCTCTTTGCCGTTTTCGGTCAGGATCACATCCTCAAAATCTTCGATGGGAGTGCCGTCGGCATATTTCGGCACGATGGACAAAAGGCCGTAGGACATATCCGTCACGGCGCTCAGCATCTGCCCGCTGTAAAGGTCTGCCACAATGCGGTACAGCTTGTCGTCCTGCAATTCTACGCGCTGACCGTCCTTGACCAGATAGACGTCCGTCACCTTGTTCAGCAGCAGGCGGTGGGGGTTGTAGGTAAAATTCAGGCCGCTGCAATACAGCCGCGCGGTGGTCATGAAATCCGACACGGAAGCGTCGATCTCGGCGGCGGTGCGCAGCTCCTTGCCGGTGAGGTAGACTTCGATGAGAGGATAGCCCGGCACGCCGTCCGCGCCGATGCCCAGCGAGAAGGAGTTGAACACCTGCTCCACTGTGATATCGCCCCGGGCGTAGGTGTCGCGCACGGTGCCGCTGGGTACTACCGCCAGATCTACCGGCACGCCGTCATAGTCGGCGGCGTTCTCCACCGCGTACACATAGGCGTCCGCGATGAGATCGCCCAGATTATGCTCGGTGTGCACCTTGCCCAGATCCTTCAGGTTGGAGAAAACTACATCGTTTTCTGCCAGCACCTGATCTTTGGTGTAGCCGAACTGCGCCAGATAATCCTCGTCCACTGTGTCCATAAAGCGGTCGATGACCTCTTGCGCTTCCGCATCGGCGGGGATGTCGGCGGTGATGGGGATCAGCTGGTAATCGGTCACCTGCCAGCGGCCGTCCGCTTTTTGCGCCATGGACAGGCTGCCCAAATTTTTGCCGTACTCGCCGCAGGAGACCACATAGGTGTCCCCGTGCCGGATGGGCTCCCGGATGCGGCTGTGGGTGTGGCCGCTGAGGATAAGGTCAAGGTCAGGTACACCCTTGGCCAGCAGCTCGTCCTCAGACTTTTTGGGGTCGTCCCATGTGCCGCTGTGGGAAACGCAGACGATCATATCCACGTTTTCGTTCGCCTTGATCTCTGCCACGGTGGCTTTGACCGCCTGTACCGGGTCCTTGAATTTCAGTTCACAGGTGGGCGCGCAGGAGAGCGCATCCTTGCCGAAAACGCCCACCACGGCAATGCGCACATCGCCCTTCTGCACCACGGTGTAGTCCTGCACGCCGTAGGCGGTAAAGGCGTCTTTGAGCATCTGTTGTCCCTCAGTGAGGCCGGCGGCTTCCATGGCGTCCCAGTCCACATTGCAGACCACGATGGACGGGACGGCATCGCCGGAGGTGCGGGCGCTGGTAAGCATATTGGCAAGCCCCTTGGAGCGGTAATCGAACTCGTGGTTGCCAAAGGTGGTCACATCGTAGCCCATGTAGCCCAGCATCCGCAGCTCTGCGGCCTGCGTTTCAAACACGGTCTGGATCAGGGTGCCCATGGAAAAGTCACCGCCATCGATCACAAGGGTGTCCGGATTTTTGGCGCGCTGCGCCTTGATGAGGGTGTTGGCGCGGGCGAAGCCGCCGATCTCTGCTTCCTCGTCCTCCACCACCGTGGTGAAGGTGTTCAGGTGGGAGTGGGTATCGTGGCTGAACAAAATGTCCAGCGTTTTGCCCGTTTCCGGTGCCTGCCCATAGGCGGCGGGAATGCCCAGCAGCACCGAAAACAGCAGCAGCACGGCCACCGTCATGGCGAAAAGCTTTTTCATGGCGTGTTCTCCTTTGTTGCGTCCTTATTTTTTCGGCTCAGCCGAATTTTTACAGCATCGGAAAAAAGTAATACCACTCTATAAAAATCAACTATCTGCACGCTATTTTAGCATAAGTGCACAAAATAAACAAGACGGCAGTTGCCTTTTTGCGCCGATATGCAACGCTTTTGGAAAATCAGACTATTTTTGCTTCCATGAGACGAACCCTCTCAGTCACGCCTTACGGCGTGCCAGCTCTCCCGAAGGGGGAGCTTTATCAGCACTGACCGGCAGATTCGCAAAAGCTCCCCCTTCGGGGGAGCTGGCGAACGCAGTGAGCCTGAGAGGGTTTGCTTTAGCGGCGTTCCGCAAAAACAAAACCAGCCAAGCCCGCAGGCTTGGCTGGTTTGAAAGTAATCAATATTCCTTTATCAGGCGCCCACGATCAGGCGCACGGCACCGTAGATGCCGGCGTCATTGCCAAGGCTGGCGGCCTTGATGGGAGTCTCCTTGCAGGACTGGAAGGCGTACTCCTTATAGTGGCGCACCAGCGGGGTGAACAGGACTTCTCCGGCGCGGGCCACGCCGCCGCCGATCATGAACATTTCGGGGTCGGTGGTGGCGGCAATGTTTGCCAGTGCCATGCCCAGCGTGGAGGCCATCTCGTCCACCTCACGGGCAGCCAGTGCATCCCCGGCGCGGGCGGCGTCGAACACGTCCTTGGCTTCAAAGTCCTTGCCGCGCAGGGTGCAGGCGGTGTCCGGGTTTGCGTCCAGCAGCTTCTTCATGCAGCGCACAACGCCGGTGGCGCTGGAATACTGCTCCAGACAGCCGCGCTTGCCGCAGCCGCAGACGGCGGTCTCGTGGGGGTTGACGGTGATGTGGCCGATCTCGCCGCCGGCACCGTGAGCGCCGTCGATGACCTTGCCGTTCACGATGACGCCGCCGCCCACGCCGGTGCCCAGTGTGACCATGACGGCGCTGCGGCAGCCCTGTGCCGCGCCCATCCAGATCTCGCCCAGCGCAGCCACGTTGGCGTCGTTGCCCACCAGCACCCGGATGCCGCCCAGCAGCTCGCTGAGCTCAATGGAGACGTTGCGGTTGCCCCAGCCGCCAAGGTTTGCACACACGATGGGCACAATGCTGGAATCCAGCACCGGACCGGGCACGCCCAGACCGACACCCTCGACCTTGTCTGCGGACAGACCCTTTTCCTGCATCTTCTGCTGCACAGCAGCAGCCAGATTTTCCAGAATGTGAGCACCGTTATTGGAAGTATCGGTGCTTACCTCCCACTTTTCCAGCAGCTTGCCGCTGGTGGTGAACAGGCCGACCTTGGCGGTGGTGCCGCCCAGATCGATGCCAAATGCGTATTCCTTCATGTCATTTACCCCTTTGATGCGGATGCGCCGCATTTTTTATCAGTATTTTATAGTATACCATATTTTTCCGCAAAAGAGCAGTGCTGCGGCGGCATTTCGTGCAATCGGACTGAAATCCATGTAAAATTTTGGGCAGTTCCACAAGGGGATTCAACGCACGGTGTTGGTCAGCGTGCCAATTCCTTCGATCTCGCACTGCACGGTGTCGCCCGGGTGCAGAAACTGCGGCGGGTCCATGCCCATGCCCACCCCGGCAGGGGTGCCGGTGGCGATGATGGTACCGGCCTTCAGGGTCATGCCCTGCGAAAGCTCGTGGATGACATGGTCGATATCAAAAATTTGCAGCTTGGTGTTGGAATCCTGCCGCAGCTCGCTGTTCACCCGGCTGCGGATAGGCAGCGCGGGCGGGTAGGTGTCAAATTCGTCGGCGGTGACGATGCAGGGCCCCATGGGGGTAAAGCCGTCCAGACTTTTGCCGAAATACCACTGCTTGTGGGCGGTCTGTACGTCCCGGGCGGAGACATCGTTCAGGATGGTGTAGCCGAACACATAGTCTTTGGTCTGCCCGGCGGGCACGTCCTTGGCGTCCTTGCCCAGCACCACGGCCAGCTCACACTCGTAGTCCAGCTTCTGCACAAGGTCGGTGTGCGCTTCGATGAAGCCGCCGTCCGGTACCGCGCGGCTGACCCGCTTGGAGAAGTAGATGGCGTCCTGATGCTGGGTGGAAAAGGCATCCGCAGAGTACTTTTCGGCTTCGTCCGAGTGCGCCATGTAGTTGATGCCCAGACATACCACGTCCTGCGCGGGGCAGGGGATGGGGCTTTGCAGGGTGACGGCCTCCACCGGCAGTGCGGGGATGCCGCTGATGGCCAGCTGCAATCCGAACCGCACCTGCGGGGTGAGGAAGGGGATGGCGTCGGACAGGGTCTCGTAGGAGAGCCCCAGCCAGCTGAGCGGCCAGACCTGTGTGCCGTCCTGCGAGAGGATGGCGGGGTCCTCCACACCGTCCGGCAGGCGGCAGGTGACAAAACGCATATAGTCCCCCTCCCCTCAGTGCCGGTAGGCGATGGCGCTGCGGATGCGGTCGGCTTCGGCTTCTCCCGCCAGCTGGCGCACCAGCTCCAGCGCAAAGGGGATCGCGCCGCCCAGACCGTAGCTGGTGGTGATGTTGCCGTCCACCACGACCTCGGTGTCCAGCACATGGGCGCCGGCCAGCTTGTCCTGAAATGCAGCGTGGGCGGTGGCGTTTTTGCCCTCCAGCAGACCCAGTGCTGCCAGCACGCTGGGCGCAGCGCAGATGGCGGCTACCTTTTTGCCCGCCTTTGCAAAGGCAACGCAGGTGTCGGTCACCGTCTTGTTGGCGGCAAGGTTCGGCGTGCCGGGAATGCCGCCGGGCAGCACCACCAGATCCACATCGGAATAATCGACCTCCTCTGCCAGCGCATCAGCGGTGATGCGCACCTTATGGCTGCTCAGGATATCCCGGCTGCCGGAAGCACTGGCCACCAGCACCTCCACCTTGGCGCGGCGGAGCAGATCCACCACCAGCAGAGCCTCGCACTCCTCGGTGCCCTCCGCAAAAAATACAACAGCTTTTGCCATAAGAAAAACCTCCTGTTCAAATCTTAAAAAGAAAAGCCGCGTGCCGCAGCTTTGGGCAATGCCCTTTTGGCGGTACGCGGCCTTTGTGTCAGTCAGCGGACTTTTTTTCAGCTTCCAGCAGCGCACGCAGTACACTGTCGTCTGCGCTCAGCACCCGGCTGACCCGGCTGATGATGGCGCTGGACGCACCGGTCTTGTCCATGATCTCGGTGTAGATGCACTTGTCGGCCAGCAGTTCGGCAATGTTGTAGCGCTGCTCCATTGCGCTGAGCTCCGAATAGCTGCACACGTCCTGCAGAAAACGATAGCATTCCTCCGGGGTCTTGAGCTGCAGAAAAGCCCGGTACAGGCCGGAGTTGCCGGTGGGATGATCTTTCGCCATGATAGTCTCCTTTTTTGCACAGAATGCCCGCAGACAGCGGCTTTATTACACTACATCAGTGTAGTACAAATGCGGATAAATTTCAATGGCTATTTTGTGATTTCTTTGAAATCAGCTCAGGGTGTGCTCATACACCAGCTCGTTGCGGGGCACGGTGCCGGTCTCTTGCTCGGCGGGGCGCAGCTCGCGGTAGCGCAGTGCCTTGAAGAACTGCTGCACCGGCAGCGCCTTGGCGTGGATGGTGCACCACACCCGGCCTTTGCCCTCGCCCTTGGCCAGCCGCTCACAGGTCTGCACGATATCCCGGCCGATGGCTTTGCCGCGGTACTCCGGCTTGAGGTACAGATGCATCAGGTGCAGGGCGGTGTTCTCCATCTTCCACGCGAAGTAGCCGATGAGCTTGCCCCCCAGAAACACCAGAAAATAGTTCACGTCGTTGTCGATGTCCGCTTCAATGGCATCGGCGCTTTGCAGCTCCTCCACAAGGGTGTCCAGCTGCTTTGCGGGGTAGTAGCGCTTGTAGACCTCGTGCCACAGTTCGCTGGCAAGGTCGGCGGTGTTGTGGATGTATTTGGCCTTTGCGACCAGCTTGTAATCAGGCTTCATAAAACTCCTTATACTTTTACGATGTAATCTGGCTTGCGGGGCGCGGCGGGCTTGGGCTCAGCAGCGGGGTAGCCCAGAATGCAGTGGCCTACGCCGATCCAGTCGCCCTCAATGCCCCATTTTTTCAGCAGTGCCTTGCCCTCGGCGGAATCGAACTCCTCCCGGGCACGGTTGATCCAGCAGCTGCCCAGCCCCAGCGATGCGGCAGCCAGCATCAGGTTGCCCATGACAAGGCTGCCGTCCTGCACGGCGCAGTTTGCGTGGGCATCGGCCAGCACCACCAGAATGGTGGGTGCGCCGTACATGGGGTCGCTGTCGGCGCCCATGACGGCGGCGTTCATCCGGGTCAGCTGGGCGCGGGTAGCGGCATCCTGCACGACCACGATCTTAGCGCTCTGGCGTCCCATAGCGCTGGCGGCGTAGGTGCCGGCCTCCAGTACGGCGTCCAGCTCGGCATCCGTGATCTGCCGGGGCTCGTAGGCGCGGCAGCTGCGGCGGCTGCGAATGGTTTGTAAAGTCTCGTTAGTCATGAAAGATCCCCTCCTTAATAGTGGATGGCTTTATTGTACCACAACCTGCGCCGGAGTGCAAAGTGCCCGCCGGTAAAAAACATTGCTGGCTCCCGAAAACGTTTGCGCTGCAAAAACACGACAGAATGCACAAAAAACAAAAGAAAGATTATGGAAAAGCATTCTTGTTGCCAGCGGACAAATCGGGTATAATAGGGCTACCATAGCGGAAAGGAGTTGTGCTCTATGGCAAAGGCATCGCAGGTCGTCATTATGGAGGGGGAATACTACATTATCAAGTCCCCCAACGGGAAGGTACTGGAAGTAAAGGATTTCAACACGGAGAACGGCGCCGGCATCCAGCTGTGGAGCTATGCGGGCCATCCGTGGCAGCAGTGGCAGTTTGTGGACGCGGGCGAGGGACGCTGGCGCATCCAGAACCGCTTTACCGGCAAGATGATCGATCTGGCACTTGGCGGCGTGGTGGAGGGCACATGGCTGCACCAGTGGAGCCGCACCAGCGGGCTGAGCCAGTGCTGGGCGCTGGAGCCTACCCGCAGCGGGCGCACCCGCATCCGCAATGTGCTGGCGGATAAGTACATCGACCTTGTGGGCATGAACACCGCCAACGGCGCACAGGCGCAGATCTGGAACTATGTGGCGGGCGGCAATCAGGAGTGGATGCTGGAACGCATCGACCCCGACGTTGCCCAGACCGGCAAGCGTGCAGGGGAGGCCAAGGACCCCCAGCCCACGCCTAGCCAGCGCAAGCACCAGAACGACTTGGTGCGCAAGCTGAACAGCGCAGGCAAGGGCCGCGCCGGGCGTAAGGCATAAATCAGAAAACGCTTCCGCTGCTTTGTGTGGGCATCCGCAGCGGAAACACTTCCCAAAGGGCTGCTGCACAGCGTTTCATGCAGCAGCCCTTTCTTATGAAAAGAGATACGGTCAGCGGCCCCGCCCACTCAGACGCTGACAAAAACATCGGACAAAAAAGGAGAACGACCCAATGAACTTAGGCGCATTTATGGACCCGGAATTTCCCATCTTCAGCACCACCCTTTGCTATCTGGAGCGGGAGGACGCTTACCTGATGCTGCACCGCATCAAAAAGCAGGACGACTACAACCACGACAAATGGGTGGGCGTGGGCGGCAAATTTGAGCGGTTTGAAAGCCCGGAGGACTGCCTTGTGCGGGAGGTGCAGGAGGAGACCGGCCTTACCCTGACGCGCTACCGTGCCCGGGGACTGCTGACCTTTGTGTGGGGCAACATGACCGAGTTCATCCACCTGTACACCGCCGACCGGTGGGAGGGCGAGATGATAAGGGGCGATGCCTGCGCCGAGGGCGAATTGCAGTGGGTGCAAAAGTCTGAGGTGCAAAAACTGCCCATCTGGGAGGGGGACAAACTCTTTTTCCGTCTGCTGGAGGAAGAGCACCCCTACTTTTCCCTCAAGCTGGTGTATGACGGCGACACCCTGAAACAGGCCGTGCTGGACGGAAAACGCATCGTATAAAAAGGTGCAAAATATATGGACTTATGGTGGGATGCAACCCTTTGGACAAAATAGACATAAAAAGAAAAGATTTTTCAGCACTTAAATCAGGACGCGTGCAGAAAAAACAAAAAATACTGACAGATGTGCCATCGAATAAGGACTTTTGACGCATTTTAATAGAAAAAAGAAAAAACCACTTTCTTTTTTTGCAAAAATATGTTACTATTCTGTTACGGAACTGTGGACAGCCTGCAACCAGAGACTGTCTGTAAACACAAACATTTCTTAAGGAGGAATGTGTCTTATGATGAAGTATCTCCAGAAACTGGGCAAAGCGCTGATGCTTCCCGTCGCCGTGCTGCCGATCTGCGGCATCCTGATGGGTCTTGGTTATGCCCTCGCTCCGGGCGTTATGGGCGTTCCCGGTGCTGCAACCTCCGGTGCAGCATACACCGTCGGCTTCCTGCTGGTCAAGGCAGGCGGCGCTCTGATCGATAACATGGCATGGCTGTTCGCCATTGGTGCCGCTGTCGGCCTTGCTGACAACGATGGTACCGCAGGTCTGGCCGGTCTGGTCAGCTTCCTGATGATGCAGCAGCTGCTGAGCCCCGGCGTGGTCGGCATGGTGCGCACTCTGGAAGAGGGCACCGCTACCTACATCGCCTTCCAGAAGGTCGCCGGCAACTCCTTCATCGGCATTCTGGCCGCTGTTGTGGGTGCTGCCTGCTACAACAAGTTCAAGAATATCCAGCTGCCTGACTGGCTGGCATTCTTCTCCGGCAAGCGCTTCGTTGCAATCGCTACCGGTCTGATCTCCATTCTGGTGTCCGTTGTTCTGCTGTTCGTCTGGCCCGTCATCTTCGACGCTCTGGTCGCTCTGGGCAAGGGCATCGCTGGCATGGACGGCATCGGCGCTGGCATCTACGCTTTCCTGAACCGTCTGCTCATCCCCACCGGCCTGCACCACGCTCTGAACAACGTGTTCTGGTTCGATACCATCGGTCTGGGCGACCTGAGCCACTTCTGGGCAGGTGAGACCAGCGCTGATGTGGGCTGGAGCCTTGGTATGTACATGTCCGGCTTCTTCCCCTGCATGATGTTCGGTGTCATGGGCGCTGCTCTGGCTATGGTCAAGACCGCTAAGAACAAGAAGGCCGCTATTGGTCTGGTTCTGTCCGCTGCAATCTGCGCATTCGTCTGCGGCGTTACCGAGCCCTTCGAGTTCGGCTTCATGTTCCTGTGCTTCCCGCTGTACGTTGTGTACTCCGCTCTGTACGGCATCTTCACCATCATCACCTACTACTCCGGTTTCCGTGCTGGCTTCTGCTTCTCCGCAGGTGCTACCGACCTGATCTTCTCTGCATCCCTGCCCGCAGCTGCTAAGACTTGGATGATCATTCCTCTGGGCATCGCAGCATTCCTGGTATTCTACTTCGTGTTCTACTTTGCTATCACCAAGTTCGACCTGAAGACCCCCGGCCGTGAGGATGACGACGAGGAAGCTGAGAAGAAGGTCGTTCTGGCTAACAACAACTACACCGAAGTCGCTTCTGCTGTTCTGGCTGCTGTCGGCGGCAAGGAGAACGTGAAGGACGTTGGTTACTGCGCAACCCGTCTGCGCTTTGAGGTGCTCGACAACGCTAAGGTCGATGAGAAGGCTGTCAAGGCTGCCGGTGCTGCCGGTGTCATCCGTCCCAGCAAGAACGCTTGCCAGGTCATCATCGGCACCAAGGTGCAGTTCGTCTACGACGAGCTGAAGAAGATGCTGTGATCCTGCACTTCTGAAAAAGAATGAACTGCAAAAGTCTGGTTGATTTTGCAGTATGAACCGGGCCGCCGGGGGCGGGGTGCACAGCGCCCTCTCCCGGCGGCCCGCTTTTTGTACACGGCGGTACAATGTTCACACAAAAGGACTTTTGAAAAAACGCCCGGCGTGCTATACTGGGTGAAAAGAAAAAAAGAACGAGGTGTTTTGTATGATCCTTCAGAATGCACTGGTCTATACCCCGCGCCACACCTTTGAGCGCGGCACCATCGTCATCCGCGATGGCCGCATCGTGCCCTTTGCCGCCCCGGAAGAGGGCGAGGAGGTGCTGGACGCCGAGGGTCTGTACGCCCTGCCGGGCCTTGTGGATATCCACTTCCACGGGGCGATGGGCAAGGATTTCTGCGACGGCACCGAGGAGGCCATCCAGACGCTGGCGGATTTCGAGGCCAGCAAGGGTGTGCTGGCTATCTGCCCTGCTACCATGACCTATCCCGAGGAGATCCTGAACAAGGTGATGGACGCTGCTGCCGCCCATAAAAACGGCAAGGGTGCCGACCTTGTGGGCATCAACATGGAAGGCCCCTTCATCAGCCCCAAAAAGGTGGGTGCACAGAACCCGGAGTATGTGCAGGGCGCAGACGCCGCCATGTTCCGCCGCCTGCAGAAGCGTGCAAACGGTCTGATCAAGCTGGTGGACGTTGCCCCCGAGGAGCCGGGCAATCTGGACTTTATCAAGGAGTGCCATAACGAGGTGCGCATCTCCATCGCCCACACCTGCACCGACTACGATACCGCCGTCAAGGCCTTTGAGGCCGGTGCCACCCACATGACCCACCTGTATAACGCCATGCCCGGCATCACCCACCGTGCGCCCGGCCCCATCATTGCGGCCATGGAGCACGATGCCGAAGTGGAGCTCATCACCGATAACGTGCACATCCACCCCGCCATGGTGCGGTTCACCTTCAACACCTTCGGGGACGACCGCATCTGCCTGATTGCAGACAGTGCCATGTCCTGCGGCCTGCCGGACGGCCAGTACAGTCTGGGCGGACAGGCTATTACAGTCAAGGGACCCCGCGCTACCCTGACCGAGCACCCGGACACCATTGCAGGCAGCAACACCTGCCTGTACGACTGCATGAAGCGTGCTGTGCTGGAAATGAACGTGCCGCTGGAAAGCGCTGTCCGCGCCGCCAGCGAGACCCCCGCCAAGAGCATCGGCGTGGATAACGACTACGGCAGCCTTGCCGCCGGACGCTACGGCAACGTCATCCTTGCCGACAAGGAGCTGAACCTCAAGGCCGTCATCCAGAAGGGCGTCCGCATCGTCTGAGTTTTGTAAAAAAGTGATGCCGGGCAGCCGCAGACTGCCCGGCATCATGCTGTAAAAAGATGCTTTCCGCAAAAAGAGGCCGCTGCGCAATTGCAGCGGCCTCTTTATGTTACAAAAATCAGACCTTGAACAGCGGGGTGCCGGGAGCGACATCGCCCTCTGCCAGCATTTTCACTTCGTCGCCCGCACCATCGGTCACGATGATGGCGGTGGCGGTGGGGTGGCCGGCGGCGCGGATGGCGTCCAGATCCACCTTCAGCAGCGGGGTGCCGGCGGTGACCTTCTGGTTTTCCTTGACCAGAACGGTAAAGCCCTGACCCTTCATGTCCACGGTGTCCATGCCGACGTGGATCAGCAGCTCGATGCCGTCGTTGCTGGTAATGCCCACAGCGTGCAGGGTGGTGGCGATCTGGGTCACAGTGCCGTCAAAGGGGGCGTACACGGTGTCGCCGGTGGGCTCAATGCCGCAGCCGGGGCCCAGAATGCCCTGTGCAAAGGTCTCGTCCGGGATGTCGGCCTGTGCCAGCACCTTGCCCTGCAGCGGGGTCAGCACGGTCTTGCTCTGGTTGGTGAACTTAGCGGTGTTTTCGTCCTTGGACTTGCCGCCAAAAAGCTTGTCAAAAAAACCCATAAGTATCATTCCTTCCTGTCATCATGCAAGGGCGGCAAAGGTAACAAAATGTTTGCCGACCCTGAAGTGTTTACCTGTATAAAAAGATACCATATCGCGCACCAAAATGCAAGAAACGCGGGGACTTTTTCTCCGGGACTTTTTCTCCATGCTATCAGGGCAGAGGATTCTGCCTTTTTGCCGGGGGCTGCCCCGGAAGGGTCACTTCCCGGCGGCGACCCTTCTTCTACGCTGCCGCTAATTTTCACTTTACAAACGCCGCAAGAACCGTTACAATTACAATCAAAGCAGTGCCGAAAGGCCGTTCGTTTTCATCCACCGCGCGCAACCGTTCCGACAGCGCCGGGGCTGCGCAAAACGCTCTTATCAGGAGGTTTTTTGCATGAAAAAGATCACGCGTCGTACCGTTCTCCGTGCCTCGGGGCTGGCAGCCGCCTCGCTGGCTCTGTCCGGCTGCGCGCCCGCCGGCAGCGCCTGTGTGGGCAACGGCTTTTCTGACTGGCTGAAGCAGACCTTCGGGAAGGACAGCGCCGCCTCTTCTGAAAGCGCAGAGGCCGCAGCCCCGGATGCAGGAACCCCGGACGCCGGAGCGGCGTCTGAACCCCCTGCGGAAAGTGCCGACACCAGCCTGCCCGCCTACAACGCCGACCCCCTTACCGGCGAGCCGCGCCGCAGCAACGGCCGCATGGTGGGCGTGATGGTGAACAATATCAGCAACACCCAGCGGCAGAACGCCCGCCCGCAGCGCGGCATCGGTTCTGCCGACCTGCTCATCGAGAGCAAGGTGGAGGGCGGCATTTCCCGCTTCTGCGCGGTGTATTATGACGCCAACGCCATCCCGGAGGTGGGCCCGCTGCGCTCCGGCCGTGACCAGTTCCTGCAGCTGCTCATGCCGTGGCAGGCGCTGTACTACCACGATGGCGAAAGCGCTCCCTGCACCAAGTTCATCAACGTGTACAACTACTCCGGGTTGAACATCGGCGGCAAGAGCTACTTCAACACCCCCACCCATCCCCATGTGGCGCACCGCGACAGTCGCGGCCGCAACGTGGCTTACGAGCACACCGAATTTACCTCCGGTGCCGAGATCCGGAAAGCTGCCGCCAACGCGGGGATCGGGCTGCAATACCCTTATGAGAGCACCTTCTTCCGCTTTGCGGACTACCGCACCGGCGCAGAGAACAAGATGTCCGGCGCTGCCGCCGCCAAGACCATCAACATTGTGCACTCGGACAGCTACAAGACCACCTTCAGCTACAACCGCTGGGATCACCTTTATAAAATGTCCATGTACAGCCGCGCCGCCGGTGCCTTTGAAAACACCGTGGACGAGCTGACCGGCAAGCAGCTCGGCTTTGCCAACCTGCTGGTCTGCTTTGCGGGCATCGCGGACTACCCCGGCAACTCCGGCGGCGTGCAGCAGGTGGACTATGTGTCCGGCGGCGAGGCCTATTTCTTTACCCGGGGCGCAGTGCAGCGCGGCACATGGCAGAAGGCCTCCCCGGAGCATCCGCTCAAGGTCTACGCCGCCGACGGCAGCGAGATCTGCTTCAACCGGGGCAAGACCTATCTGGCCATCGTGGACGACGACGAGTGGTCCAACTTCAACTATCAGTAAGGGGAGAAGCCCATGAAACGCAAATGGAGCCTGCGCCTTGGTGCAGCCGTGCTGTGCGCGGTGCTGCTGGGCAGCTGCGGCAGCACCGCCGCTGCGCCCGCAGAAAGCACCGCCCCGGCAGACCCGCTTACCGGACAGCAGCTGCTGTACCCGGAGCAGCGGGCGGCGGCGGTGGTCATTGAAAACACCACCGACAGTACCACGCAATGGGGCATCGGCAGCGCCTCGGTGGTGCTGGAAGCAATGACCGAGAGCGGCAGCTCCACCGAGCTGTGTCTGGTGTACCCCGCCCTCAGCGCCATGCCTGTGGTAGGGCCGGTGACGCGCGGGCAGGACTTATACTGGCGGCTGCTCAGCGGGCAGCAGGTGCTGCCCATCCAGTGCGGCAGCAGCGCCTATGCCAAGCGGTATCTGGAATACTATAATCTCCGCGCAGTGGACGCGCAGGAGGTGGGACGCAATGCCTTTGTCAGCACCGGTTACAGCTGGGACAACACCCCTTTGTGGCGCACCAGCGGCAAGGCGGTGGCCTCGGTGCTGGACAGTTTGAGCATCTCCACCGCCGTGAACCAGAGCGCCTCCGGCAGCGAGAGTGAAACGGCAGGCGTTCTGCCCGCCCTGCTGCCCCAGCGGGACACCGGCCATCTGCCGGACGCAAACGCCGCCGATGCGGTAAAGGCGACCGTGAATTTCCAGTCCGGCGGTGCCACCGGCTTTGTCTATAATGACACCCTTGCCGCCTATGGGATGCTGCACGCCGACGGCACCCCCCAGCTGGATGCCAACACCGGCACACAGGCGGTCTTTGACAACCTGCTCATCCTGTACAGCGGCTCCTCCATGCGGGACGACGGCCGCACGCTGGACTACGACCTTTCCATGGGCGGCGGCGTCTGGCTGAACGGCGGACACCTGTGGCAGGTCACATGGACGCAGGGCACCCAGAGCACCCTTGCCCTCTACGATTCCAACGGCAAGCCGCTGAACCTCCCGGCGGGACGCAGCTACATCGCCCTGCTCTCCAGCCTTACGGGGCAGGAGCTGCTGGTGCAAAGCAGCACCGGCGAAGCGCTGGTGGGCGCCGGTTAATCTCCGGCAACGGGACGATTTTGAATGCGCTCCGCGGGGAAGGTTCTGCTTGCCGAGGGATGTTCTCTTTTGGTGGCAAAAGAGAACCAGAAAACCACCAGCGATTTCGACGCGCTGGAGCCACGAAAAAGGGGCTACTCGCCCCTTTTAACCCCAAAGGGGTGGGCTACACCGGAAAAAACTGAAGATTCACGCCTGTTCGGCGTGAAGATCTTTTAACCGTTTTTTCCGGCTCCGCCGATTCAAAACCCCTCAGTCGCTGCGCGACAGCTCCCCCAAGGGGGAGCAAGCGCACGCCCGCAGCGCCGCGCTTTCGCAGAAAGCGGTGCTGCAAATGCCGTTTCCCTCTATGACTCCTCCCGTGAAAATGGGTTACAGGAAAGTCCGCAGACTTTCCTGTAACCCGAAATTTAAAATCATTCTTCCGCTGATTATGGCCAGAGCACAGCGGAGGCCATTTCAAATCGTCTCGACCTCGGAGAAATCTGGCACGCCGCAGGCGATGACGGAAGGGGTTTTACCAAGCAAAAAAGAGCCATTGCACGCAATTTGTGCAATGGCTCTTTTGGTATGCTGTTACAGATCCACCACGCTGCCGACCTCGGCGGGGGTGGTGGGGACGGGGCCCAGAGCGGCCTCGTCGGCATCGCGGCGCACCGTAAAGATGGCGCTGCGTCCGGCGGCAAAGTCCGGGTGCCAAGTCAGTTCAAGGGTCTGCCAGTCCTCCGGCACAGCGCAGAAGCAGTGCAGCAGCGCACCGCGTCCGGCGGCAAGGTTCAGGGTGAACACCGAGGCGTCCGCCGCGTTCTCGTTGTACAGCGGGGCGGCAAAGCTGCCGCAGGGCACGCTCTGGCCGTTGCAGGCAGCGGTCACGCCGGTGCCCATGCTGTACAGCTGCTCCCGGGTACGCAGACCCCGACTTTGCAGGTAGCTGGTATCCACCGGCAGGCTGGCTGCCGAGAGGTTTTCCACCGAGAGGTACACCAGCACACCGCCCAGCTCCGGTGCCGGGGCATAGCCCAGCAGCTCCACGGCGGCTTTGCCGTCCAGCAGGGCAGGCTCGCCCGCAAGACACGGCTGCTGCGCCGCAGCACAGACCCCGGTAAGCAGGGCAGCCGCAAGGCTGACCGCACCGGAACCGGCACATTTCAGGAATGACCGGCGGGAGATGGATTGGGACATGACAGCGTTCCTCCTGTATACGATACAATAACTACCCCTTAACAATAAAGGATTCTGCGCGTTCTGTCAAGGGGCAGCGGGAAACTGTAACTTATTCGTAGGCCTCGTTCTCCTCGGCCTCGGCCTGCCCCTGCAGGGTGTCGGCGTAGCCGAAGGGTACGATGTCGATGGCCTCCACCAGCTTGTCCCGCATCCACAGCTGCACATCGGTCTGCACGGTGTAGCCGCAGCCCGGGTCTGCCATCCACTGCTCGGGGCGGCGGGTGGGCACGGCGCGCTGGCTGAGCATACTCATGATCACGCCGCCGTGGGTCACGCAGGCAGCCTCAGTAACGTCCATGCGGATCATGTACTCAAACAGCTTCATAAGGCTGTCGGCGCAGCGGGCGTGGAACTGCTCGGTGGGCTCTGCGCCCTCCGGCAGATAGCCGGAGCCCGGGGTGATCCACTTTTTGAAGTCCTCGTCGTGGACGAGATCCTTCACCGGGCGCCCCTCAAACTTGCCAAAACCGGCCTCCCGCAGATCGTGCACCGTAAACTGGTGGGCAGCCCCGGGGAACAGGATGTTGGCGGTCTCCACCGCACGCAGCAGGGGGGAGGAGAAAACAGTATCTACCTGCGGGTAGACGAACCGCTCTTTCAGCTCGGTAAGCTGCGCACGGCCCTCGTCGCACAGGGGCAGGTCAGTGCCGCTGCCGATGTACAGGCCCTGCAGGTTGCCCGCGGTCATGCCGTGGCGGATGAGATGAAGCTTGAAGGTTTTCATGGATCACACCTCTTTTGGTTTAAAGTTCCGGATAGGGCTTAGCCCTCGGCGTAGTTGACCTCCACGGTATCGGGGAACACATTCATGTCCAGACGGCAGTTGTCGCGGATGGTCACGCTGGTCAGGGCGGTGCAGCCCTTGAATGCGCCGGTCTTGATGTAGCCCACGCTCAGGGGAATGTTGAGCTCGGTCAGAGCGGTGCAGCCGTTGAAAGCGCCGGCCTCGATGTACTCCACACCGTCGGCGATGTTCACGGTGGTCAGGGCAGTGCAGTCCTTGAAGGCGGTAGCGCCCACGCTGGTAACGGTGCCTTCCACCTCAACGGTGGTGATCTGGTCGGCCTGATCAGCCCAGGGAGCCGGAGCGTCCTTGGTGAAGTTGGTCATACGGCCGGTGCCGCTGATGGTCAGGGTGCCGTCAGCCAGTGCCCAGGTCACACCCTCGCCGCAGCTGTTGTTGGTGGCAGCAGCGGTGGAAGCAGCCACAGAAGAAGCGGCTGCGGAAGAAGCAGTGGTCTTGGAGCCGCCGCAGCCGGTCAGGGCGATGGCGGCGATCAGGACGGCAGCGGCAGCGCTGCACAGACGGACTTTGCGCTCGAGTTTCATGATGAAGTTTCCTCTTTCTTATTCTTGGTATATTACCTTTTATAGCGTCTGCCTTGCCCTTCGCGGATTTGTGCGCCGGTCAAGAACAGTCGCCAAAAAGAGATTATAGCACAAACTGCAGAAAGATGGAACCACCTCTTTGAAAAAATTTTGTTTCGAAAAAGACCTGCTTTCACTACGCCTGTCGTTTTTTTGCCGCAGCGGAAACACAAAATCTATGTGTTAATACCCATAGTTTAGCATAGATGTGGGGTCTCCGGCAAGACTTTTGACAATAATGACGAAAAAAGACGAAAAATATCGGCATTTTTCTTGCTTTACAAGTCGTTTTCCAATGTGTATAATCAACCTGTTGTAAACCAAAAACAAGGATGTTACCAAAAAACAGATCCTGCGGACATTGAGGAGAGCACACCATGGAGTTCAATCGTATCATCAAGCTACTGCGCAAGGAGCGCGGCATTACCCAAAAGCAGGCGGCAGAGGATCTGGGGGTCTCTCAGGCGTTGCTGTCCCACTACGAAAAAGGCATCCGCGAGTGCGGATTGGACTTTGTGGTGCGGGTGGCAGACTACTATAATGTTTCCTGCGATTATCTGCTGGGGCGCAGCGCCGAGCGCAACGGCATGATGCTCTCTGCCGAGGATTTGCCCAACCCTGAAAAGATGAAGGACAACATCTACCATGGCAGCGTGCTGCCCACCATGAACAAAAAACTCATCTCCAACAGCCTGAACGTGCTCTACGCCAAGATCGGCCAGTGCCACAGCAAGGCGCTGACCACCGAGGTGAGCGCCTACCTGATGATGGCAGTGGCCAAGATGTTCCGGCTGCTCTACTCTGCGGAGCCGCACAACGCCTCCAGCATGTTCAGCATTGAGCCCCACCGCTGGCACGGCTATTCCGATGCGGTGATGCGAATGGCGGAAGCCAACGTGGAGGCGCTGCTGGACGGGCAGGATGTGAACGGCGGCGAGGGCGTCAAGGACCCCGCCTGCCTTGCCATGACCACCGAGAGCCTGACGCGGGAATTTCCGCTGTACACGCCCAGCCTGTTAAATCTGGTCAAAACCAGCGAGACCCATGTCAAGGGGCTTTCGCCGCAAGAGTGACCGGCTTGTGAAATTGTTGTAAATAATCAGCCCGGACTCTTGCATCTGTGCGCCGGAAACGGTATAACCAGAGAAAGAAGAAAAAGAAACTGACCCTTCAAGGAGGATATACCTTATGTCTACTGTCATTTCCCGCCGCAGCTTCCTCAAGTGCACCGGTGCATCTGCCGCCGTACTGGGCGCAGCCAGCCTGCTGGGCGGCTGCAAGTCCAACGGCAACGACACTGTGGTAGAGGTCAAGGTTGGCGATACCGTCCGCAACTGGAACGGCTTGGGCGTGCAGCTGACCAGCGTGTTCCACCTGACGCAGGACCCCGTACAGCCGGCAGGCTACGAGTATCTGGGCGTGCGGGTGACCACCGTCAACCGCAGCAAGACCGAGAGCTACGCCATCGGCGCACAGGGCATTGACGCCATCAACGAGGCCTACCCCGTGCCCCCGCTGGAGAACGTGGACGCAAACTTTCAGGCCATGGCCACCGCTACCCCGGACTTTACCGCCGTCTGCGATGGCCAGCCCGCAGCCTGCTGCGCCAATATCTCGCTGTACAACGCCAATTCCCAGAGCTTTTCCGATGTGGAGAGCCTGCCCCCGCAGGGCAGCGCCTACATTGTGCTGATGCTCATGGTGCCCAAGGACTGGAAGCAGCTGAAGGTCACTTATGTGCCCACCTTCCTGGAGGGCAAGAGCCTGACCTTCGTCATGAATGCCTCTGACGTGATCCGCAGCTGATAGAATCACCAGAAAAATTACTTAAACTTCGTCTAAAATGCGCGATGTTGCCACAAAATCTTCACATTTGTTTTGTGAAAAATCATTGACATTTTTCTCTGTTTCGCCTATTGTATAGGTAGTGCCTTATGGCAGAATCTGTATTGATGTGTCCCAAAGGAGGAACGAATATGACTGGGGAATTTTCCCGCCGCTCTTTCCTGAAATATACCGCCCTCACCGCTGTGGCTGTGGCGGGCAGCAGCCTGCTGACCGGCTGCTCCGGGTATGCCCCGGTGCAGCACGCTCCCGGCACCAGCAACGTTGTGCTGAAGGTCGTCTCCACGCTGGACATGGTGGAATGCCATGCCGATGACGATGGCAGTAACGCCACCACCATCTTCAAGCTTGTGGTGACCAATGGCCGCAATAATGCGCTGGAAGTGACCAAGGCAAACTTTGCCGTGAAGGCAGAGGGGTATCTGGCCGACCAGAACGATAAGCTGCAGGTGACCAGCCCGGATGCACTGAGCTATCAGGTCAAGAAGGGCGAGACCGTTACCTATTACGTGCAAGCAAAGGGCCTGAATGCATTGACCGATGGCCCGGTGACCCTTACCTTCTATCCTGACTTGCAGTACAGCGAGTTCAACGCAAACTGGGAGCTGACCGCAGACGTTCTGGTGCCGGAGGAATCCGGCCCCTCCACGACCTGACCCCTTCAGCCGGAAGAACATACTGGTAAAAAACGGAGGAATAAGCCATGTCTTATACATTTTCCCGCCGCGCATTCCTGAAGTATTCGGCAACCACCGCAGTGGCTATGGCCGGTGCCGGTCTGCTGGGCGGCTGTGAATTTAAGGACCCCAACAACCCGGTCAGCAAGGAGCTGCCCAGCACGATCACCAGCAAACTGCAGGTCATTGCCAGCCTGAATACCATGAAGATCGCAGACGAAACCTGTACTTTGGAGGTGGAGATCCAGTCTGCTCGTGTAAACCCGATCCGGCTGACAACAGATTGTTTTTCCGTTGCTGTTAAAGATGCCGAGGGCAAGCAGCGTTATCTGAGCTTGACGAACGGCGGTGTGCAGATCAAGTCCGCTGAGAACCTTCAGCTCCAGAAGAAAAAGTCCACCAAGGTCCAGCTTGCTGCCATTGGTTTCCCTAAGGAACTGGAAGAGGGCGACACCGTGATCTTCAAGTTCATTCCTGTCCGCGAGAACTCTGAGATGTCCCTGACCTGGGAGATCTCCAAAGAAGAGTACGAGAATGCCATCACCGAGGAAGGTTGACGGCTCCAGCGAGGCAGCGGCACCCGATGCCACTTGACCTTTGAAGCATGACCACAGGCCGCTGCACAAAACTTTGTGTAGCGGCCTGTTTTTTGTGTAAAGCTGCTTTAAACTGCGTGCTGACGATTCGGGCCGCAGCACCGCGCCTTTGTACGGCACATGGAGAAAAGTGTTGACGACAACCGGCTTTTTTGCTATACTGTATAAGGTTTATTTTGGAGATGTATCGAAGCGGTCGTAACGAGAACGACTCGAAATCTAACTGGCTTTTTGGAAGTGGATTTCCGATTTTGCTAGGTTTCATGCGGGTTTTCCGACTTCGTGAGTGAGCGATTTTCGGTCGTTCTCTCCTGAAATTCTCTCCAAAGTTTTCCCAGAATGCACGGAGCATTCTAAAATTTAATATCTGGAGCATTACTCAAGTGGTCGTAAGAGGTCGCACTCGAAATGCGATAGGCCGGGAGACCGGTGCCAGGGTTCGACTCCCTGATGCTCCGCCAAATCGAATGGACAGATGAATTTTATTCGTCTGTCCATTCTTTTTTGCCGGAACATCGCCCGTCCACCCTGTCTTTGGGGCGTATGGCATCATGCTGACGCATTGCCATAGCCCAGCCCCTCCAGCATCGCCTGTGCAGACGAGAGCTTGGAAGCGTAATCGAGGTGGGCGTAAATATTGGCGGTGGTGGAGAAGTCGCTGTGACCCAACCATTCCTGAATCTGCTTCATGGGAACGCCGTTTGCCAGAAGAAGGCTGGCGCAGCTATGACGCAGGTCGTGGAAGCGGATAGGACGCAGCCCGTTTTTCTCCAACAGCTTCGGGAACTGCTCGGAAACGTAGTTGGGACGGATGATGTTCCCGATCTCGTCCACACACAGATAGCCGAGATAATCCCGATTGTAGCTTTTACCGCACAGGCGGCGGTAGGTGTCCTGCTGACCTTTCAGCATCAGCAGGCGGTCACGGATGGGCGGCACAAGGGGCAGCGTCCGCAGGCTGGACTTCGTTTTTGCACGGTCAGCCTGAATCAGAACCTTTTTGCCATCAATGGATGCCTGCGTGACGATGTGCTTGATCTCCAGCGTGTTGGCTTCAAAGTCGATGGCATCCCATTTCAGACCCAGCACCTCGCTGCGGCGCAGACCGTAGAAGGATGCCAGCAGAACCGGGATCTCCAGCTTGGTGCCCTCTGCGACCTCCGTCAAAGCATGAATTTCTTCGGCGCTGTAATAGCTGCCTTTGAACTCATTCTTCTTCGGACGCTCGACCTTATCTGCCGGGTTGGTGGGGATCAGGTCGATCTTCACCGCATACTTCAACGCCTTGTGGATGTTTGCATGGTAATGGATCACCGAATTTGCCTTGACCCGTTCAAGTTGTTTGTTGTAGAAATCCTGCAAGTCTGTAGCTTTCAGGTCTATCAGCTTGATATTGCGCTTTCGGAAATAGGGAACGATCACACGCTCCACCATTCCCTGATAGCTTGCATAGGTCGTGATTTGGACAGTGCTTTTCGTGACTTCCAGCCATTTCAGCATGAAGTCCGAAAAGAGAATGTCATCGTCTAAGCGAATCTCCGCAGGTGCGGTGGAAACCATGAAGTTCCGCCGACGTTCCAGCAAAAGAGCCTCGGCTTTCTTCTTGTTCCTCTTGACGGACAGACCGGTGGCTTCCCACTTGGTCTTTCGCTTTCCGTTTGCGTCCTTGTAACTCAGAACGATGTAGTAGAAGTCGTTTTTTTCTTGCAGATGCCCTGCTACCATAGTGTTACCTCCTGTCTTTGCATCCACTTGAATATGTAACTTCTGCCGCTGACACCATCAGTGTACCCAACGGCAGGAGAGAATGCAAGGATGTCACGCCCGGATGGTGTGACCGGGTGCGAATCCGATGAGATAAGTCAAAAGATGTGCCTTGGGGATGCGGTAGGAGCGTCCGACCTTCAAATGCTGGACGCTCCCTTTTTTCAAAAGAGCATACCCGGTTTTTGTGCTGACGCTCAATACCTCGCACATCTGGTCGATGTTCAATACATCCGGGTAATCCCGGAGCATCACACGGTACGCATCACGGGAATTCAGATTTTCCTCACCCAAACAGATTCCTCCCCTCTCTATAATGGAGTGTAGAATATATCTTTATGATGTGATTTCAGCGAGAGCAAGACTTGAAACAACGCCTTTCTCGATCTCCTGCATTTCATTCTGCGTAATCCGCCCTAGAAAACGCTGTATGCGGCTTTTGTCTATCGTGAAGATTCTGTTCCAGCTGAACCACAGACGGCTTCTCAAAGGCTGTATTGTGGGCTATCAGAACGTGTGTGGGCTGATATCTCTTTTTCTCGGTGCGAGAAGTCACCGTTGCCACGATAAGGGTAGGCGCATAGCGGTTTCCTATATCGTTTTGAAGAACGACTATCGGGCGGGTGCCGCCCTGTTCCGAGCCGATGTGCGGCTCCATGTCCGCATAGTAAATGTCCCCTCTGAGGTATTTCCAGTCTTTTGGTATGATTGCGATCAGACCTCCTATCCTTCTATAGCACTCTCTCCTTTATCGTCTGAAGATAGGCTGAAGTGTCATCAATCAGAGAAAGAATGGCACTTCGGCAGTCGTTGTCCTCAAAAACATCGGGATAGTCTTTGAATACGAGATTCCAGCGGCGGATAAAGTCCTCCTTTGCGCCCTGAACTTCGCACATCATAATTGAGCCGTTCGCAACGGTCGTTTTATGATGGCGGTTGTCAATGGATTGCCGAAGTCGTTTTCGATCTTCGTCTGTAAGACAGCGTTTGTGACCTTGGATACTCCTTTTGAAATCCGGGGGCGAATTGCTTACTGGCTCAATTTCATCCTCGGTATGGACTTCATTGGAATCAGGAGCATCGTCGGCAGCAACATCGGATTTTTCCGGGCTTGTCGGCTTCTTTGCTTTCCGGTCCTTCTTGGGTTTGCGCAGCTCCTTGATGATTGCCGGGATTTCTTCTTTTGGAGTTTGCGCTAAAGCGGTGATCTCGGCATCGGTAGCCTTGATATGCCCGGTCAGGATTTCCTCCATTGCACCGGGGACGGCAGCTTCCGCCGCATCAACGCCTTTGGCATATTTTTCTGCTCGCCGGACAAATTTTGGACTGACACCATTCGCTTGTGCGATTTTTTCGCAGGTGCGGATGTGGGTGTCCATGTGGTCATTTTGACCACATGGAGCAAATCGACCGCTTTGCTTATTGCGATTTTGGGGATTTTCACCCCAGTCAGATAATTTTTGTGATTCATAGGCTTTCCCCATCAGAAATTTCCGGCGTTCCGGGTCAAGATTTCTGCGCCCCAACTGATTCTGACAGATCCATGCCAGTGCAGCGTAACGGTCGGGCAACTGGATTTCCTTCACTTCAAAAGCGATTTCCGGGTGATGCTTGAGGATGCGATACCGGGAATGTCCATCCAGTATGTAACCGTTCCAGATGATGAGTGGATTCAGTAGCCGCCGCTCCTGAATCATGTTCTGCTCTAAGATGTGTTCCTCCTCGGCGTTCAGCGGCGGGATCTTGCCCTGAAACTCCGGGTCGATCTTAAGCGCATTCAGATTCATCATCAAACCGTCCCTTCTTAAAGTAGGTGGATTTCGGGCTGGTGGGCTGGATGTAGTAATCGTAGCCGAAGTTGGTCTGGCAGTAGGTGCAAGGCTCCTTGGTGAGCTGATAGGGGTCTGCACGGCGGACGCGAATGCCACGCGTGTTCCGAAAGGCATTCAGGCAGCGGGGGCAGAGGGTGGTCAGGGTCGATTCGTCAGTCTTGTGGGTAAAAGTACGGCTCATAATCAATACCTCCGTGTCATCAGAATGAATATTCGGTATGGAAAAAGCCCACTGCCTAGATTCAGAAGAATCCCGGTGGTGGGCTTTGAAGTTTTTGTTTTAAGTGTCCCACCCTATTTGTCCTCGACGCCCGGTGGGGGTTGGAATACACCTCGGTGAGGGGGATTGCACCCTTCCTCTCATTGGCTTTTCAGCCACCCCGCCTTCTTTATAGCCGGGCCGCGAATTACGGAAGTTTCATTGTTTTATCCGAGGGAATGATATTCAGTTTTCAAGGTACGTCTTACAGCTCCGGGCTTCTCCCCATCTGGGGTGTTGCCCTTGCTGTGACAATAGTTTATCGTAGAATCGCTTGCTTTTTAAGGAACTGGTAGTTCCAGTTTTGCAACTTTTTTGAGCAGATTCTTCTCGAAAACCGGAACTGCCAGTTCCGGTTTTTCGTAGAAACGTCTGAAAAAAGACGCAAAAAAAGAAGCCGAGAATCGCTTCTCGGCTTCTTCAGATAGTGTTTATACAGATGTGACTGTATCCAGCTCATCAATAAGGCTGTTCAGCTTATTTTTGAAGTTCTGGATATTCTGATTCTGCTTCTTGATCTGTGCATTCAACTCCCTTTCCCGTGGAGTGTCTAATACGCCCAGAATCAAAAAATCTAAGGTGGTGTTCAGTGAAATGGCTACTTCTACCAACAAATCTATGGAAGCAGTGCCTTCCCCTCGCTCGATCTTTCCCAAATGGCGGTCACTGATATTCAGCTTTACGGCAAATTGCTCTTGCGTTAAGCCTTTGGTTTTGCGCAGCTGCTGGATACGTTTGCCGGCGGCGTAAGAATCAAAGTACATAAGCCAGCCCTCCGAACCCAAAGTGCGGGTGTTCGCGCCAGCGATGCCACTCGTGCATGGGTTCAGAGGCTTTGCAGCCAAAGGGGGCTTGCGTTACAATTTTGGAAATCTTAAACATCTTCGTCCTCGCTTTCTGTCGTTAAAGGCATAGTGGGGGCGGAGTTGAAAGAAAAAACGGGCGACAAAAATCAGACCCGCGTCACCTCGCCGCCACGACTTAATAGCGAGATGCTCGAAATCTATTTTTGCCACCCTGCGCAGAGCGTTTTTCCTTTCGTTGATAGGAACGGAAAAATTGTCCCTATACTAATAATGACAAAAAATGCCCATTTGTATGGGTATTATGCGAAAACTTCACAGTTCTCTCGCAATTTCGCTAATGCAGCTTGAATGCTTTCATTTACACTGCCTCTTGTAACCCCTCCAAGTGCGCGATTTCTTCTATTGTCTTATTATGGTGATAACGCTCGATCAGTCGTTTTATCTGTTTTTCAGAAAGCATCCGAAACGTATCACCAAGCTGCGTTAGCTGCCACCTCTTTTCCACTGTATCACAGGGGTCATTTAGAAAGTGCAGCACATCACATTCATATTGAGCATAAGGATTGTCCAAGGAGTGCTGTGCATGATAACGACACACTTGGCGCAAATGCGCTTTTTCGCGCCGAACCATTTCGTGCATGACTTCAAATATTTCTTGTGTCACCTCAATAAAGCAGTCTTGCTGGTGTGCATCGGGATAGTGGTCTTTCAAATTGATTTCTGGCATCGTGTTCCCTCCTTATACGAGCGGACAAGCGGTGTCGAGCCGAGATAATAATATAAATAAAGATGGCAATATGAGATTCGGCTTGCACTCTATCGAGGATGCCACGAAAATCATATTGCCACCCAAAGTCATTCTGCGAATACGTTACAAAGTCTGTGTATGTTGAACAGAGCATTTGTTTGGCTCATCGGCTATGGAGTCATCATCTTTCAAGGGGCGCTGTGCTTGATAGAGCCATCCAAAGCATTCGGGTGGCCACGCTTCCATGTCTTTTTTGATCATTTTCTGAATCAAAATTTTAGCGTATCTTTTTGTTGTTACATTCATATGTAGCATCCTCCATTTTATGCTGGCTGACCTTATTATAATGTGCAACAATCAGAGAAATTGCATCTGCAATTAAAGCTGCTGCTACACAACGGAACAAATTGCCTAAATAGATTATATCAAAAAGGCAGATTAAATTTATAACAATCAGTCGAATTCGAGACTTCTTTCTTAACGCACAAATTTCGTCAATTGAAAGATGAATGCACGCATTATTACTTGGAGAATTAAACCAAACAACCAAATCTGATATTATTAGAAATATCGTTGTGGCAAGTAACGAGAAGCGATTCGAAAACCATAGACAGCAGATTTCCATACACAATGACAAAAACAAACAACGCATATATGAAGTGGCGTGGAAACCATTAGTACATGTTCTCAAAAACAAAAAACAGAATCCGAACACTATTGTTTGCACAAACCCAAAGAATAAGCCTCCTACCAGTATTAAAAGCGCCCAAGTTACCCAAGTGGTAAGCCGCTTTAACATACTATATACAAGCCATTCATAAGACTTGGGCTCTATAATGTTGAGAGCAATACATTTTAAAGCAAAACATTTTATTAATGAATCCATATACTCTTTCTTTCCATCGGTTGTTCGTTTTATTTATGATAGCATAAAATATGTGCATTATCTGCTTTTTTGTAACAAAAACGGTATTTTATGTCATGAAACACGAGAAAATGCTATTTCCCCTGTAAACTGAAACCATCCATCTTTATAAGACATGGCGTAATCACCGCTGTATTTTTTTAGGATAAGTTTGACATTTTCCAATCCAAAGCCATGCATCTCAGGCTCTGGTTTTGTTGTGGGGATGCTGTCATTTATAATTTCAACTGGAGCAGAGGTATTACGCACCGTAAAAAAAAATGTATCATTGGCCACTGCTGTAATCTGCACTATTTTCTTTCCGCTAAGTTTTTGACACGCTTCAATTGCGTTGTCTATCAGATTTGATAATAACACTACCATATCGGCTGAATCTAATGAAAGCTTTGATAAATCATTTACCTCAAAGTCCATTTCAACACCCACGCTTTCAGCAAATGAAGCCTTTGTATTAAATAGCGCATCTAAGATTGGATGGTGTGTGTTAACTAAAAGCAACCGTTCTGACTGAAATTCTTTAACGGAAACAATATACGCCTCTGCTGCTGGGTATTCATGCGTTTGCAGAAGATTATCAAGTACATTGATATGCGCACGAAAATCATGAACTTTTTTTCGTTGTGCGGCATATAGATTGCTTGCTGCTTCCATGTTTTTGATTTGAATTTGAAGTTGCTGATCTAAAGCTAATAATCGTTCCCTTGTTCTTGCAGCCTGCTCCATTTGTTCCAGCAAAAAAAGGACGGCAATATTTGCAATAAAAATCACAATGCAACAGACGGCAATCATTCCATCACTGAGAGACCGAGCGCTGGATGCATAAAGAAGCACAATTAGCATCAAAAAAGAAGAAAAAGGATACAAAAAATACAGGCTCAATTGAGAAATCCCTAAAGTAGAAGCCTCACGTGAAGATGGTTTTACCCACGAAAATTTCCGAAAAGCGAGAACGATTGTTAACTCAGATGAGTAATACAAAGCGGAGTAAATAACAAACGGAACTTGCGCATAGCCGAATTCGTTTCCTTCAATTCCATAAAGCGTAGACACAAGCATTCCCATTCCCATTGAAAGTGCATAATTTAATAAGTACTCTATCGTAACAAGAAAGAAAATATAAATCGATGTTATTTCTTGATATAAAATTCGTGCCAAGAAAAAGCTCGTTACAAGCACAATAATGATTTTTGTGCTTTGTTCGCCAGAAAACAGCAGACGGTTTAAGAACAATCCGCCAAACGAAAGCAAAACAAATGTAAGCAGAACGCCCCAAAAACGCACTCCTGTCCAACGACGTGTTGCAAAAGCATCCAAAAAGAAAACCATGCAGAGAATATCAATCAATGTAAATGCAAGACTCAACAAATACTCCATTTGTTTTCTCCTCTCCAAAGAAGATATTTTTTCTTTAATTCCGCCCGATTCTTTTCGCTAGGTGTCAACACAATTCCTCCTGCAAGTTGAATTCGATTGTGTTGAAAGATTTCAATGTATTCCATATTAACCAGATAGCTCTTTTGTATTCTTAAAAAGCCCAACATCTCCATTCTTTTCTCCATGTTGGTCATACTTTCATAGAAGCGATAAGTGGCATGACCGTTATGCACCAAATGCATCACAATAATTCGCCCCTCTGATTCAAGGTATAGAATATCGTGAATCGGGATATCAATACTCTCAGCGTTGATTTTGATTGTAACAACTTTACGACATTTTAACATTTCTTGAACAGCAAGATCAAAAAACTCTACCAAACGAATTGAAATATCCGATTTTAATAGGTAACGGAACGCCTTGACCTCATATCCTTCGGGCGCATATTGAATAAAATTTGTTACAAAAATAATGACGGCTCTCGGTTGAACGAGTCGCAAATTTTTAGCCAATGTAATTCCATTCATGCCAGGCATATCAATGTCCAAAAAGGCAATGTCAATAATTTCCAGAACATTCACACATTCAGGCTGCGTATATGAATATAGTTTGGCCGAAATGCATTTTTCTTGGCATCGCGTCTGTAGCATTGTTGTTATCGTATTAACGGCATTTTCATTATCATCACATATCAAAATATTCATCTGTTTTTCCCTCCAACGAACATGGGCCAAACCGGATTCTGAACATAGCATAACTTTCCTACCCCCTACAAGTCAATCAAAGTTCAATATAATCGAACATTATATGTAGTATAGTACGATTATATTGAAATTTCAAATAGTACACTTTATATAGGATTGGAGTGTACTGGAATGGAGCATTATTTAGGAGAAAAGCTAAAAAAGCTGAGAGAAAGTCGTGGCTGGACGCAGGCGGACTTGGCTAAACGGTTAAATAAGGCTGTATCCACGGTCAGTGGATATGAAAGTGATGCACATGCAATTCCGTTGGATGTTCTTTCAAGCATTTCATCCTTATTTAGCATTTCAACAGATGAACTCCTAGGACTGGATGCGCCAGAACTGTTGTCTCTTTCAGGACTGACGGAAGATCAAAAGAAAACGTTGGTAAAGCTGCTGGATGAATTCTTAGCACCAAGTCAACAGGGAAATGACCTTTCTCCACAACAAATGGAGATTTTGCATGATGTCATAAAAGCCTTTGGCTGATAGCTGGCTTACGATATGGCGCGAGTACGCGGCAATCATCCGTTCTGATATGTCCCCCGATGCTGGAAGTCCAGTGTTGGGGGACATATCGTTATATATGAATCTGACTTCGTTACAAATTTTCTCCATTTTGCTACAAAATTGTGGACTTTAATTAACTCTTGTGCTTTGATATAATCAATAGTTGTAATAAAATTTGAACTGGAGGTGATTCCGGTGCAGAAGCAGTGACCATAAGACATACATTGTATAAAAACTCTATACAGGAGGAAGAACAATGAAATCTATGAAAAAGATGTTTGCACTCTTTGCAGTGTTTTCGATGATGGTCACCTGTCTTTCCCTCTCTTCCTTTGCACTGGAGCCTGACACCGTTCCGTCGGACACCACCCCCGATGCGGACGCTGCTATGAGCGAAACCGATATTGCAGCGGATGCGATTGAAGAAGATGCGCTCGTTATGCCTGAATACGATGCAGTGCTGGATGATGTTATCTCTGAAATTGCTCCAGAGGCAGAGATTGTAGATTCGGTTGAATCTGATGATATTTATCCGGCGTGTGACCATAATTATGTTACGTCGCCCGTTGGAAGTCCTCGTGATGTGTATAATTCTTCTATCGGAATGCATGGAAAGGCTCAGGATTACATCCACCGTTGCACCAAGTGCGGTGAATATTACTACACTACAGAATACCGCTGGCACAGCTAAAACTATCTGCAAAAACAGGTAGAACTTCTCTTAAAATACAAATCGAAAATCATTTCTCTGCCTGCCTATGGGTAATTTGTGGGCAGGCAGGGTGTTTTCGTTTCTGCAGCGAGGATGCCTTATGAAAATCAAAGAAAGTCCATCTATCATTCTGGCGTTTCATGGGATGCTTGGCCGCAAGAAGCAGACCAGCCTATTGCTGCTTTTGCTGACACTGGTTTTCTCGTTCCTGACGGCGGCGGTGATCTACTCCGTCAGCTCTGCACAGGTATTGCAGGACACCCGCTGTGAGTTATATGGCGAATGGCAGTACCTGCGTTTGTCGGATACAGCTGAGGATGCCGCACAGGTACAAAACGCCTTGCCCGCATCCGCACAGGTCAGCACAGTGACCCAAAACGGAATCGTTTTAGGTGCAGACGATGGCGTGGCGGGCGGGATCGGAACGGTAGACGATACCTTTGCGCAGCTGGGACGTATCGTGCCGATCAGCGGTGATTTTCCCACGCAGTCCGATGAAATCGCCATGACGACGACGCTGCTGGATGCGCTGGGCTGCTCTTATGACGTAGGGCAGACGGTCACGCTGAAGGTCGCTGCCAATGATTACGACCCGCTGGCAGGCTCCGGCGCAGTGATGGAAAAAGCCTATACCCTGTGCGGTGTTTTGCCTGCCTATGATGTTTATTGGAATCTGAACGGCAATCTGACCGTCAGCAGCATTGTGACAGAGCCGCTTGCCTTGGACGGGCAAAAGTTCCAGACATTTTATTATTTGAATGCAGCCGCACCCATGACCGCTTCGACCGACCCTGCTTTAGTGGCAAACGAGTATGCCTACCCACAGGAGGATACCGTTTCATCTTCTTTGCGCTTTTTACTGGTCGCAGCGATTCTGGTCAGCTTTTTTGCAGTGGCGCAGTATTTCCTAATCGTTCTGCACAAGCGTGTACATACCATCAACACCTTCCTGACGCTGGGGGCTAAAAATCGGGATCTCCGGCTCATGTGCCTGTGGGAAGCGCTTTTTGCCGGGATTGCAGCAGTTGCTGCTGGGTTTGCACTGGGCTGCGGCGCCGCTGCCATCGGTCTGGGGCTGCAGAAGCACCTTTCGTTCTTGGTGATCCCCGCTGCATCTCTTGCGCCGCTGGCAGTGCTGTTTCTGCTCTCCGTACTGCTGGGCGCACTTTTGCCTGCGGTGCTGGTTCGCCCGCAGACCGCAAAACCCAAAGAGAAGCCTGCAAAAAAATTCCGCTTGGCACAGCTGCCGCTTGCACCGCAGATCGGTGTCGGCTGCGCGGTATTGCTGATCGCCGTCAGTTGTCTGTATGTCGGCTGGCGTGTCATGCTGCCGTATAATCTGGATGCACCGTATGCCTGTCTGTCCATCAAGATGAACGGAACCTCCGGGATGCCGTTTTCTCTGAAAGAGGATCTTGCTGCATTGCCCGGTGTGGAAGAGGTTTCCGCTGCAATTGATCTGACCGATACCTATACAGTGACATCAGACAAGATCCAGTCCAGCCAGATGCTTGCCGATATCTGGGTCAAGGACAACGGTTTCTATACGGACATTCCGAGCTTGCTGCGAAATGCAGAAAAGGGAACGCTGAACACGACTGTCTGCGCCTTGCCGGAGGACGAACTGCGCCGCATTGCCGCAGATGCCGGCGTTTCGGACGAGGAAATAGAGACGCTGCTGGCAGGGGATTCTGTTTTGACCCTGTGGGGAGATTGCTATTATGACCCCGCTGCGGACGCGTACTATCAGAAGAACACCCAAACGGAGGGCAGCATTCCTGTTGAACCGCTTTTCGCAGCTGGAGACAAGTTGAGCATCCAATACCGGCGTTATACCGGGCAGGATGAAGCCGGGAATGAGGTCTACCGGACGTATACAGCCCAGCTGCCCATTGTCGGTGTCGTAAAGTCTGCGAACAACTACACGCTGTTGACAACAGACCGGCTCATTTCCAGCGGCACGATTTTTGTCAGTACGGCTCTTTACCATAAAATGTTTGAGAGCGCAGGAAGCTACTTTATGGAAAAGGAAGGATACAGCAGCCTGAACGTGAAGCTGTCCGCTGGCAGCAATTTCTCTTTGCGTCGGTCTATTTCCTCCATTGCAACGCGCAGGAATGGTATCCTGCGTGCAGATAACTACGACCTGATCAGCCAGAGCTACACCGAGGGCACACAGAGCGCTTTCCTTGTCGGCATCCTTGCGGTATTCGGGGTCCTTCTGGGGTGTGCGCTGCTGGTGGTTTTGAATCTTTCGGCTTATGAAGTCCAGCAGCAGCGGCTGTCGCTTCTCCTGACGCTGGGCGTTTCCCCGAAAAAACTGGTGCTGTCCTATGCAAAGCTGCTGCTCCCGGTCATCGTTGGGACAACGCTGCTTGTGAACATCGTTGTCTATGCGGCAGTTTCGTGTATCGTCCCGATCCAGAGCATTCTCGACCTGATCCGTATCCATACAAACGGGCGGGTGTATGCGTTCCATAAACCTGTGGGAAGTCAGATCATGGTCAGCATTCTGCTGATGGTGTTCTGGCTGTCCGCAGCGTTGCTGCCGATCTTCTCCTTTATTCGTAAAAAAGCATCCAAGGGGGACATCTTATGAAGGATAAAATTCTGGAAGCTGTACAGATCTCCAAAACCTACGGGGAAGGGGAAAGTGCGGTTCACGCCCTCAAAAATAGCGACCTGACCCTTGAAAACGGTACATTTGCGTCCATCATCGGTTCCAGCGGCAGCGGAAAATCTACGCTCCTGAAAATTCTGGGAGGACTTTTGCCGCCCACCACCGGTAAGGTGCTGCTGGACGGTCAGGACATTTATGCGATGAATGCGGAGCAGCTGGCACAGGTGCGGCGGCAAAAGATCGGCTTTATTTTTCAGGATTTCCGCCTGTTCCCGGAGTACACGGTGCAGGATAATATTCTGACCCCGTTTTATCTGGACCATAGAGCACCGGATGAACAGATGCTCCATAAGCTGACCGGAATCTTGGGCATTGCGGGCAAGCTGCATTCCCGCCCCGCACAGCTTTCCGGCGGACAGCAGCAGCGTGTGGCAATCGCCCGTGCGCTGATTGCAAAGCCCCGCATCGTTTTTGCAGACGAGCCTACCGGAAATCTGGATACGCGGACGGGCGAGGATACGATGCGGCTGTTGATGGAATGTGCTGCGGAGTTCGGGCAAACGCTTATCGTTGTTACCCACAACCCAGAAATTGCGCAGAAGGCGCAGCAGGTCATTCAGATTGAAGATGGGCAGATCCTGAGCAGCATCTGATCGATTTGATTGTAAGCGCTCAATAAAACCGTGGTAGGTCAGAAGACTGGCGGTCACTCCATACGGAATGCTGCCTGCATCTCTTGACTCTAGGGCAGGAGCTTATTCAAGTCCAGCAGATTCTTGGGTGTTCGGTACATCGTATCCAGAAGATACTCCAGATACGATAAAACAGATTTGAATGTACATGCCCATTCAAAAAAGAATGCGCTCCCCAAAAGTGTACAGCATGCAAACAACAGATTTGCTGAACAATCAAAATGACGCATTCACTTCGATATTTGGTGAGCGGCTCCACCTCCGTCCAACTTCATAGCGAAAAGTATCAACTATGTAAAAAAGATTTTTGAATAACGCCGATGGATTATGAGTGCCCCTCAAAATCCATCGGCTTCTTTTTCATTACAATAAAAACCTTGATTATAACAAAAATGTTGATTTATTGAAAAAGTATTATATCATATGAACAAATCAAAATGTTCAGCTCCGCTATAATTTTGATTTTGAACGGTCAGACATGATGCTTAAAGCATTTTGAACCCATTAGGAAAGGACGCTCGACGGTATGAAAAAAGTTGTTGTTGTTCAAAGCGCTATTATTGCGGTGCTATTATTGCTTTCTGGAGTTTTGGTGATTGCACAGGCAAATGGAATAAGCTTGTCATCCATATTAAATGATTCGAACGTATCATATATTGAATTCGGAGATGAGTTCTCCGGATTTGATTTATGGGATCATGAAGGTAAAGCTGTGACTAAGATTTCCAAAGGCAAGAAGTACACAGTTACCTTTTATCTCTCCAGTTCCTGTTCAAGCTGTCTTGACAGTATTTCTGATTTTGAGAGGTTTGCAGCTACCTTTGGTGACCAGATTGATTATGCGATTATTTGGCAGGATAAAATCCCTGATCATTATATAAATAAATATTCGCTTGACCCAAGCATCAACTATTCGTTAAATGGGGAAGCTAAATTGTCCACCGCTACTCCGACATTCTTTATACTTGATGATTCTGGATTTGTAATATTTAAGGATGTTTCCCGAGAAAATTTGATTGAGAAGCTTATTCTACTTGACGTAACAGATAGCGACGAATTAAAAAGCAACGCCAATAAATATATTGTTGATAATTATTCAAATAGCTCATCAAATAAACCCGTGCTTATCTATTTTTACATGCCCGGCTGTTCTGATTGCGATGCCGCAAGCAAATTGTTTGAAAGCAACAACGTTTCAGACGATTATGAAATTATCTATATTTATAAATATGATTCGGAGAATGGGGACTACAATATAGACAAAGACAAACTGTTTGGACTGGTGTACGATATTAACTGGTATCCTTCATTTATAATGATAGATAAGGGTTCGTACCGAGAAATCGGGGAAACCCCAGTTGAAAACCTTTTATCTGTCATATATCAGCGGTAATCTTCATGCCCCAACATTTGTGTGCTTTCTCGGCTAGTCACACAGAAAGGAGTTCAATAATGACAAATATCTCAAAGGCTGTGAATCGTCTTGTGGTTGTATGTATGCTATCTGTAATGATTTTCCTTGGGATAATCTGTAACGGTGCAATGCAAGCTAATGCTGCTTGTGGAAATTGGACCACATATAAAACTGGAAGTCCATACTGCGTGGATAAGGGATGCGGTTTATTCTGGTTAAGTGATACAGAATATCAAAAAGCATATCGTAAGCAAGTATGCACGACATCCAGTGGAACCACTAATACTAATTATGATGTACAAGAGAATAGGTTGGGATGCTGTTAATAGGGCTGCAATTATGCACATCTAACGGTGGAAGTCTATGTTGGCTTTAAGCTTTTGCTACAATTTCAAATAAGGAATCGCGATAGTGAATGTTGAGTCCAAACATTTTTCCCGTTCCAATAAAAACTCAATTCTTTATTGCTTGATTGTGTGACTGGCCGAGAAAACATATAAAAAGTATGAGGATTCAATTTATGAGTATGGATTGTAGTGACAATTGAATTCAATTTGTAGAGTAGTGAGGATACAAAACAGATGAAAAAAATAATACTTGCTATCGTAACTGTTTTGGCCGTGTGCATCATAGGATACACGATGAGCTATCCCGATAGACAAAACATGGCTGCGGAAGAAATAAGCACAATTGTAAATTCCGACTATTTTTTTGAAAGGAAAATCAAATACTCGCAGCTCGCAGGGATAGCGAACTTTGGATCAAATATAGTTGTAGCGAGGCCAGATCAAAACTGCCTGGAAATATTGGATAGTTTTGGCGAAATCAAAGGACAGGTTGGTAATTTGGGAAATGCTTCAGGAGAATTTGTTCGCCCTACAGGTCTGGCTGTCTGGAATGATAGGCTTTATGTTATTGATTCCGGAAATTCTCGTGTTCAAATTCTTGATGAGAATTTTCATACGATTCGGTCAATAGAGCTCGACCAATTGTCTGATTCTCAAAACAATTACTATATGGATATCTCAATTTCTGATGATGAAACACTTTTTCTTACTAATAATTGTGCAAATGAGGAGAAATCTTGTGTTTCTCTAATTGGTTCAAACGGGAAAAAACAAAGGTCTTCAGAACCCTTTTATGGATTTATAACATGTACAGATAAAACCGTCTACGGTGTTAATACTTTTGTACATTGGAAAGATTCTCACTCATTTCATGCCAGTGGTGGAGAAAGTTATCTCTATGAAATAACGGCACATGGAAAATTGAAGAAAGTGTTTGCTTTTCCTTATAAATATTGTCCAACAGATTTTTGCATTGACGGTAAGGATATTTATGTGCTCACATGCGCTTGGGCGCGGTTAGATCATTATAAGTTGGACGGCACATATGTTGAAACCTTAATAGAATTTGAAGAATTATCTCCGGAATCTTATCTTGTACGTACTGAAGATGGATTTTGGGTATCTGATGCTACACAAGGCACTCTCTATCATATAAAACGCTCAAATTCTCCCTCTGAGGTATCTTGATGAAAACGAATAGTTTTTCTTATTACATTTGGCTTTCAACCGTGCAATTTTGTCATGAATTTAAAATCAATGTGATTTTGATTGTTTCTATGGCATTAGGGCTACTGTTCCCTATTTTTTGTCTTGGCAACATTAATGTATTCGTACAGAACATCAAGACTATGCGTATTCAGGGGGGAGCAGATACAACCGTGCTTACTTTATATGGCGAAGATGTCGCATTTCAGGATGTTCAAAGAACTATACAAAACGTAGGAATAAAGTCGGCAGATTTTGCCCTCATTGCGTATTGCAATAGTACTGTAGACTGGAACGATGAGCGTCACAGTGAGGTGGTCTATTATACAACTGAAAACATCACAGACTTTGAAATGTTTGTACCTGTAGCAGGAGAATCCGTATTTTCTAAAAATCAAAATACATGCATTATAGAAAAAACGGATTTGGAGCAATATGGTGAGTTGTCTATAGGCGATACTGTCACGGTTGACGGTCAAGCATACAAGCTGGCGGGTGTTTATTCTTCTGTGCGCAACAACGGCAAAATTTTCCTTCCGCTTGCGCCGCAGACCAGTAAAGGCGCTTTACAGTACAGTCGAATCTATTTTCGCAATACGCAACAAAGTGATTTAGAGCGTTTGTGCACTGCGCTCGAAACCATTGGACTGAAAGTTCGTAGCGTTCGCAATGGTGAGCAGGACTTTCAAAAGCTTCTCAGTCAGTGCATCCAACAGTCAGTTCTCATATTCAGTGCGGGGGCTGTCAGCCTGCTGTTTGCAGGTCTTAACATTGGGCTCGTGCTTACCGGAAAAATCCTACACAATAAGCGGCTCATTGGCATACATATGGCGCTGGGCTCTTCTTACAGCACGGAACTTTTCTCCGCATTGGTAGAAAACCTGTTGTGTTTCGCTGCTGCGTTTATTCTTGATTTGGCGCTTGTGCAACTTTTGCGGCCAACGGCTCCCCAAACCTTTGCTCTTGCCCTTACTGCTGGCGTATACATCGGAGCGTTTGTCTTCGGAGCAGGAATGGTATTGCTTGTCACGTGGGCCACCATGCGAAATTTGAAAAGAAGAAAGCTTGTAGAATTGATGGAGAGGGTGTCATGATGTTATATCCGCTCTACCGTGCGGTGCAAAAGCTGTGGCTGAACCGTAAAACCTATCTTTTTCTGCTTATAGAGTTTGTGCTTGGCACGACAGTTGTACTTTGTGGATATTTGTCCGGCAGAGCCGCCACATACCGTTTGGAAGCCTACGAAATGCAGAGCAGAAAAAGCAGTATATCCATTCAGTATTATGGCGGCGATGGTCTCAATGCTGCCGTAACGCCTGAAGATTATACTCAGTTATGCGAAATATATGGCTCGGAGTATAGCTTTTCATATCTGTTGCTTGAACGAACAATCTATACATTTGAGCTACAAGAGGATAAGGTGCAAGATGTCATATTTTCTTCTATGGATGAGAACACTTTTGAATTCTTCTTCGGCGTACAGCCAGAACCGGATACGGTTTATTTCGGTGCGCAAATAGAAAAGGACTTGCCCAACAGATTGTTCTTTTGTCGTGATTGGTTTTTGCTTGATGAACAAGGCGCAACGATAAACGGACAGCTACTGCACACAGCAACCTTACCTGACAATTCTGATCTCTTACTATTGAGCGCTATGGAAAGTGAAAATGTGGATACCGCACAGCTTATCGTTTTGCCGTTTTCGCAGCTAAATATGTTGACTGCCAATGCTGACGCCCCCATGGCCTATTTGAGCGTATTTTTACAAAGCGGACAGGGTATTGACGATGTACAGAGAATTGCCGATTGGCTACAAAGCCGTCATCCGTCCTACAGTTATACGGTGTCTGACCAACGCGCGGAACTCAAAAAATCCATCCGCGATTTAACTCAATGGATGGAGCTGTTTGTATGGGTGGCAAAATGTTCGCTTGTCATTACAACGGTGGGCATCATCGGAGTTTTACTTATCTATGTAGAACAGCGCAGACGAGAATTCGTTATTGCGTTGACTTTGGGGGCAACACACGGTACGCTTATTTTTGAACTGTTTTGCGAAGTGTTGCTTTTTTCACTTTTGGGAGGCGTAATAAGTTTGCTGTTAACAATATTTATTGCACCGCAGCTTTCCACTGTGACATTCACAGTGCGGTTTTCCTGGACATGCGCGATACTTGCAATAGGCATGGCATTTGGAATCACGCTTATATGTTGTGTATGTACGGTCCTCGGCACGCGTAGTCGCTACCCAACGAAGATTTTATAGCGCTAAAAGGAGCAAAAATGAAACCGATTCTAAAGCTGCAAGATGCAAGTAAAATTTATCGGCAGGGTGGTGTGAAAACTGTAGGGATCGAGGCGGTAAACCTTGAAATCTATCCTCACGACTTTGTTGCTATTACAGGCCGTTCAGGCTGCGGCAAATCGACTCTGCTAAACATTTTAGGCTGTATGGATGAACTGACAAGCGGCAGTTATTTCTTTGACGGCGAGGACATTACACGACTGAAAAGTAAAGCCGGCGCGGCATTACGTAACGAAAAAATTGGTTATGTATTCCAAGCATTCAACTTGGTCAATGAAATTAGCGCGCTTGAAAACGTCTGTATGCCGCTTGGTTATGCGGGTGTGTCCAAACGGGAAAGAGATGCGGTTGCACATGAACTGCTCGCACGCGTTGGCATGGCCGAAAAAGCCAACAAGCGACCAGTAAATCTTTCTGGCGGCGAACAACAGCGCGTTGCCATTGCAAGAGCGCTAGCTCGTTCGCCGCGTGTGTTACTGGCCGATGAACCTACCGGCAACTTAGACAAAGCTAACAGCCTCGCCATTATGGAACTGTTTTCCAGTTTCAATCGCAGTGGCATGACGATTGTTATGGTAACACACTCTCCAGATGTGGCAGCGTACGCAAGTAGGCAAATACATATCTGTGATGGAAAAATCATTGAATCCTTTTTAGGAGGAACATATTAATTTGTTTATCTCACTTGGTACAACCAGCGAGGTGATTTATGCGGTTATTGATTGAATATCTAACGATAGAATCAAAAGCATAACATTACCAATCAGTACCTGCAAGCAGGGCGTCCGTATATACAAACGCCATTTTTGCTCTGCAAAATGCTTGTTGGGATAGTCCCAAACCCTTTGTGTACTGCATCCGCTGGATGCAGGCTGCGCATTTGCGCCAAATGCTTCTATAACGAAAAAGAACACCGAGGACTCCCCAAAAACGGGAAGAATCCTCGGTGTTCTCTGTTTATCGGGTCTGCGCTTTATCCTTGGGGACCTTTTCTTCTGCGAAAAACATCTCTACATTCTTCTGAGCTTTCATCAGTTCCTGCATCTCGTTCCGTGCCTTGCGGTAGTCCGGGTAGGCTGCTTTCTTCTTGGTCAGCAGTTCTGCGAACTCCGCATCCAACGCCTTGACCTTCGGCAATTTTTGTAGCCCTGCCTCGTCAAAGGCAGCCTTCGCCGCCTTGTGCAGGGTGATTTCCTCCCGATGAGCTTCCAAAAACTTTTTACTGTACCCTGACTTGCGGTAGGCATCATAGACCGGACGGGTCTTGGCGTAGTTGATGATGTGGGTTTTCAGCACGGCAATTTCTGTCAACCTTGCTTCCGCTGCCTTGATGGAATCCCCCATAGCATGATAGCGTTCTGTTGCCGCCGCTGCACGTTCCCGCAGTTCTTCGGCGCTGCCGATTTTCTGCTCCTGTAAAAATAGCAGCGTTTTGGACATCTCTTTCAGGTTGAACTTCGTTGCCCACTTTTTGTAGCCGACACTTTTGCCCTCTGCCATTTTTCCCTGAATATCCACCAGCAACTGGAAGGGCTGTTCTTTCGGCGGCTGCTTCTGGTACGGCTGGTGTTTTGCCTTGCCCTCCAGCACCGCCTTGATCTCGTCCTCACCATAGCCGGTGCCCAGAGTGCGGAACCGGATAAAACGTTTCTGTCCCTTGCCCTTCACCGCCGTGTGCTTGCCACGCTTCGCCTCATATCCCTGCCGCTCCAGTTTTTGCAGAAAGACTTCAAAACTTGCAGGCTTCTCGTTCAGCAGGATGCCGTCGATTACGGCGCACAGCTTATCACGATTGCTTTCTTTGAGTGGATAAAGTGTGCGCTTTTGCCGCTCCCGGTACGGCTTGATTTCAATAACAGACAGCTGATGTTCCAGACAAATCAAATCGCTCAACCGCTGTACCGCAAGCCCGGACAATAAAAAATCCCGGAATTTCCGGGTGCTGTCCAGCGCAGTGGAGTTATAAATAATGTGGTTGTGGATGTGCTGCCGGTCCGTGTGGGTAGCAACGATAAAAGCGTGCTTGCCTTTCGTGAACCGCATGGCAAGCTTATAACCGACCTTGTTGGCTTCTTCGGCGGTGATTTCTCCGGGTTTGAACGACTGCCGAATCTGATATGCGATCACATCACTTTTCTGCCTGCGCCCAGTCATCAGTTCATACTGGCGTTTGGAGATCATAAATTCTTCATCCACGGTCAAGGGACTGCATTCGTAACTGCTGACCAGCTCGCCCTGCTGAGTTTTGTCCGGGTTCTGGGCGTAATCTGTTCGGCTTTTCAGGCAGGCCGCAACGGATTTTCCCTTGTTTTTGTGCAGTGCAATCAATCGTGTTGCAGCCAGTTTGACCACCTCCCGGCAAAAAGGAAATGCCGCACATCGGCGGCATAAAAATTTTATAGTTCTGCAATCCAACCACTGAACCATTCCACGGCTTCTACAATGACTGTCCCAGCAGTGATAAGCAGGAAGCATCCAAACTCTGCCACCAGCAAAATCAAAAATTGCAGCCACTCCCGGCAGTACAGCATATAAAGGCCGCAGCCGAAGATATACAGCATGGGCAGCGCCAGCACAAACGCTGACAGGTTCGGCGTCCATTTCAGCATCAGCGCAAGGAAAGCCGTAAGCAGCCAAAACGGGAAAACGATCATCTTAAAAACGAACCTCATGTCCAGCACCTACCTTTCGTCCCTATTATAAAGGTGTCAACGATTGCTTTGCAAGGATGTCAACCCTTATGTACCCCCGCAGCCCTCCAACTACGGGGGAAAATTTTAGAGTTCTGCCAGCCGAGCGAGAATTTTTCTGCCAATGTCGATCAGCTCGTCCAGCCGCTGCCGCAGGTCCTCCATGTCGGCGGCGTAGACTTTGCCGCACTCGTTGGCACGTTTGGCGTACTGGTTGAGGTTGTTGCTGCACATTTGGAGCAGATAAGCCATGCGGCGCAGTTCCTTCAGGTCGAGGTGCAGGCAGTAACCGTCCAGAGCCATCTTGCGGATATAGGCGCTCAGGCTGCGGATGCCTATGCCCAGCATCTTTTCATAGATACGATTTTTCTCCGCTTTTGTGGTTCTCAGGATGATGATCTCGTCCCGTTTTTCCCTCACCGGGCATCACCGTCCTTATCCAGATAGCTTTTGAAGGGCCTCACCGGCTCCGGCTTGTCCGTTTTTTCCTCCAGCGCCGCCAGCACCGAGGGGCGGCGAGGTGCATCCGCCTGTTCTTCCTCGTCCTGTTCCGGCTCGTGGCTTTTTTCGTCCACATCCAACTGAGCGTTCAATTCTGCAAGCCGTGCGGATTTCTCTGCCAGCTCTTCCTCCTGTGGGAAGGGCTTCTCCACTTCGATCTGTGCCGCCGCCTGCTGCTGATGCAGGGTGGTCAGCTCATTCTCTGCGGCGGTGATGCGCTCCGGGAAGTTGTTCAGCGAATTATCCAGACGAATGATGTTGCCCAGTGGGTCGTTGCCCAAGGGAACCGTGTACTTCCGCTGCCCTTTCAAAAGTGCCTGATACTCCGTGCGAAAAGCATCGAACCGCAGTGACAACTCAAAGCCCCGGTAGCTGCCAATCACTTTTTCCTCAGCGTTGGGCAGTTCCGAGCAAGCAAGCACCAGACGCTCACCGGCGGTCTTTTTCTCGTCGTAGGCAACGCCCTTGATGACCATGCCGCAAAACTCTTCCTTGCCCTGCGGATGAGCGGCGGCAAGCTGTGCATCGGATTTCAGCCCGGCAATGTGGGCGTTCGCTTCCTGAATGTCAGCCGGAAATTTGGTCAGCAGCTTGTCTTGCAGGCGGAATTTCTGGCTCTGGTGGTCGGCTTTCAACACCTTGAGTTTTGCCACCTGCACATCCAAGTCCATCTTCTCCTTGATGAGCGGATTTCCGGCGCACAGTGCTTTGATTTCGGCGTAAGACAGAGCTTGCTCGTCCACATCCTCACAGGAGCGCACCGGGGATTTTGAAGTCATGATTTGCGAGATAAATCGCTGTTTGTTCTCAAGGGTCTGAAAAAGGTAACTGTCAAACGTTCCTTCTGTGACATAGTTGAACACTTTGACTTCCTTGTTCATATTGCCTTGTCGAATGATGCGCCCGTTGCGCTGGGTCATGTCACTGGGCTTCCAGCCAACGTCCAAGTGATGCACCGCCACAAGCCGGGATTGCACGTTGGTCCCGGCTCCCATTTTTGCCGTACTTCCGAGCAAAACCCGCACATCGCCGGAGCGCACTTTGGAGAACAGCGCCGCCTTTTTTGCTTCGGTGTCAGCATTGTGGATGAACTCGATCTCGTTTTCCGGCACACCGGCAGCGCTCAGCTTTTTGCGAATATCGTCATAGACGTTGAAGTTGCCATCGTTTTTCGGGGTAGAGAGGTCGCAGAACAAAAGCTGGGTCAGCTTCTGATCCTTGCCCTCCTCCCAAATCTTCAGCACGTTCTGCACACAGACGTTGAGCTTGCTGTCCGGGTCGTCCGGGAGCATGGGGTTCATCAGGCGGACATCCAGACCGATCTTTCTGCCGTCGTTTGTGACGCAGAGCATATTGTCCTCGGAGGCATCCACCGTGCCGGAGTGGATGCGGGCGGCACGTTTGCTCAGCTCCTGCACCATCTCCTTTTGGAGGTCGGACGGCTTTGCCACCACGGTCTCAAACTTTGCCTCCGGCACCGGCAGATGAAGCTGGTCACTGGTTTTAATGTCCGCAACCTCCTTGAACATGGACATCAGTTCCGGGAGGTTAAAGAACTTGGCAAATCGGGTGCGGGCACGGTAGCCTGTACCTTCGGGGGCTAATTCGATGGCGGTGGTGGTCTCACCAAAGGTAGATGCCCAGCAGTCGAAGTGGGTCAGCTTTTTCTGCTGCAAGGCGCTGTATTGCAGATACCGCATGACCGTGTACAGCTCGGTCATGGAATTGCTTACGGGCGTACCTGTGGCGAACACCACGCCACGACCTCCGGTAATCTCGTCCAGATAGCGGCACTTGCCAAACATATCGCTGGATTTCTGTGCTTCACTGGTGGATAATCCTGCGACATTCCGCATTTTTGTGGTCAAAAAGAGGTTCTTGTAAAAATGGCTTTCGTCCACAAAGAGCCGGTCAACGCCGAGCTGTTCAAAGGTGATCACGTCATCCTTGCGCTCATCGGAGCGCAGTTTTTCCAGCTTGGTTTCCAGCGTTTTCCGAGTCTTTTCCATCTGCTTGATACTGAAATTCTCGCCTGCGTGGACTTTCAGCTCGTTGATGGCGGCAAGCGTTTCATAAATTTGCTCCTGAATGATACGCTCCTGCCGCTCAAAGGACAGCGGGATGCGCTCAAACTGGCTGTGCCCGATGATGACGGCATCGTAGTCCCCGGTGGCGATGCGGGCGCAGAATTTTTTGCGGTTGGCGGTCTCAAAGTCTTTGCGCCGTGCCACCAGCAACTTGGCATTGGGGTAGAGGTTCAGAAACTCGCTTGCCCACTGCTCCGTCAGGTGGTTGGGCACCACGAACAACGATTTCTGGCACAAACCAAGGCGTTTCGCTTCCATGGCGGATGCCGCCATTTCGTAGGTCTTGCCTGCGCCCACTTCGTGTGCAAGCAACGTATTACCGCCATAAAGCACATGAGCAATGGCGTTGCGCTGGTGTTCCCGGAGGGTGATCTCAGGGTTCATGCCCACGAATTTGATGTGGGAACCATCGTATTCACGGGGTCTGGTGCTGTTGAACAGCTCGTTATACTGCTTCACCAGCGCAATGCGCCGCTGGGGGTCCTGCCAGACCCAGTTGGCGAAAGCGTCTTTAATGACCTGCTGTTTCTGCTGCGCCAGCATGGTCTCCCGCTTGTTCAGCACACGTTTCGGTTTGCCCTCGGCATCCTCGATGGTGTCGTAGATGCGGACGTCTTTCAGGTTCAGCGTTTCTTCCAAGATCTTATAGGCATTGGCACGGGATGTGCCGTAGGTCTCGGACGAAATAATGTCACTCCGCCCGGTGGCAGTCTTGCCCTCCACACGCCATTCTGCGGTATAGGGAGAATAACGCACGTTCACCGCCCGGCGCAGATAGTAGGGAATTTGGAAGGTCTCGGTCATAAACTTCTGGATAATACTGGGGTCGAGCCACGTTGCACCCAAGCGCACATCAATTTCGGAGGCTTCCAGTTCTCTGGGCTGTGCCTTGGTCAGTGCCTCCACATTAACGGCAAACTCCGGATTGGTCTCTGCGGCGAACTGTGCCATCCGCAACTTTGCCCGGACATCGCCGGACAGGTACTCGTCTGCCATCTGCCAGCCCGCTTCCGGGTCGGTGGGGTCTGCGGCAGGGTCCTTGAAGATCACGCCGGAAAGTTCGGCGGTAATGCGCCCATACTCACCGGGCGTGCCCAGCAGCTCTGCCATATAGGGCAAGTCCACTTTGCCGTGCTCCCCGATGGACACCGCCAACGCTTCGCTGGGGGTATCCACACTGGTGACGGTGCGCTCCGGGCGAATGGTGCGCTTGGTGAACATCGCCGCCTTGCTCTTGAGCTGCCCCTGCTCGTCCAGATTTTCCAAAGAGCAGAGCAGATAATAGGAGGAATCCTGCTCAAACAGCCGCCCGTTTTTGCGGTCGTTCAGCAAGCCGTACTTTGCAGTAAAGGCATCGTAGGCGGCGTTCAAACGCTCCTGTGTTGCCTTGATGTCAGCATCAGGGTAATCCTCCAACTGCTGCTGAATCAGTTCATTGACGATCTGCCGCAGCTCCACCATGCCGGTGACACGCCCCTTGGCGGTGTCGGACAGTTCCACCTGCGTCATGACCGAATTTTCCCGGTAGAACACCTCGCCGTCCACCACGGTGTAGGAGAAATTCTTTACCTCCGGGTCGGCAGGCAGGATGCGCCGAGTGGCTTCTTCCTCGGCAATGTCGGGAGCATCCACCTCGGCGGCAGTATACTGCCCTTCAATATGCCGCACTGCTTCTGTAAGCTGGTCGGCAAGGTTTGCACCCTCAAGGGGTGCAACCGTCAGTTCCTCTCGTCCGTACTGAGTGCTTTCGGTGGTCAATTCACCCAGAACCATCTCCGGATGGTCCACAAAATACTGGTTGATGGCAAAGCCGTCCTCGGTCTTGCCAAGCTGTACCCAGTCTGGCTCATGGTCGATAGGGCGGTCACGCTTCTGCAAAAAGATAATGTCGCTGACAACATCCGTGCCAGCGTTAGCACGGAACGCATTATTCGGCAGACGGATCGCACCGAGCAAATCGGCACGCTCTGCCATGTGCTTGCGGGCGGTGCTGTCCTTGCTGTCCATGGTGTAGCGGCTGGTGACAAACGCCACCACGCCGCCCGGTCGTACTTGGTCAATGGCTTTCGCAAAAAAATAATTGTGGATGCTGAACCCCAGCTTGTTGTACGCCTTATCGTTGACTTTGTACTGACCAAAGGGCACGTTGCCCACCGCCAAATCGTAGAAATCACGGCGGCCGGTGGTCTCAAAGCCAGCAACAGTAATGTCAGCCTGCGGATACAGCATCTTGGCAATGCGCCCGGTAATGCTGTCCAGTTCCACGCCGTACAGTCGGCTATCCTGCATGATGTCCGGCAGCATTCCGAAGAAGTTGCCCACACCCATGGACGGTTCCAGGATGTTGCCAGCCCGGAAGCCTATGCGTTCCACTGCATCGTAGATACCACGGATGACGGTGGGGCTGGTGTAGTGGGCATTCAGGGTGCTGGAACGGGCAGCAGCGTACTCATCCTCGGAAAGCAGCCCTTTCAGCTCTGCGTATTCCTTTGCCCAACTGTCTTTGCCGGGGTCAAAGACATCCGGCAGACCGCCCCAGCCCACATACTGGGAAAGCACCTGCTGTTCCTCGGCGGTGGCACCCCGGTGCTCCTGTTCCAGCTTGAACAGGGTGCGGATGGCTTCAATATTCCGGGCATATTTCTGCTTTGCGCCACCCTCGCCCAGATGGTCGTCTGTGATGCGGAAGTTCCCGGCAGGCACAGCGTTCAGGGCTTCATCCAAGGCAGCGGCATCCGGGAAGGTCTGCACCTTTCCGTCCATCACGGCAGAGATGGGCAGCTCGTCCAGTTCTTCGTCGGAAAGTTCCGGCTCGGTTTGTTCCTGTTCGTACAACTCCCGGACAACCGCCAGCGGTTCCTGCCGGAAAACCGGCATTCGCATTTCTGCTAACGCCACATCCTGCAGGGACACACTGTCCTTATCGAAGTTGACGTTATCCACCCGGAAGGCACGTCCTTCCATGTGGATGGTAGCCCCCAGCGGCAGATAATCTTCCCGGCGCAGGTACTTGGTCTGGTGGTGGGTGCCGTCCTCGTTCAGCCCGGCAAGATAGACGTTCTCGCCGCACTGCCACAGTTGTTTGGCACGGTGTGCCCACTGGTCGCTGGGAAAGCCAGTGACCGGGACTGTGCCCAATTCCGTTTCCTTTTCCAGCAGCTTTCCACCTACAAGTTCGCAGACCTTCCGGGCATCCTCGCCGTAAAATTCAAACTGTCCGTTCTGCTCAAAACCTACCAGCGCATCCGGGTATTGCTCTTTCAGAGCGTTGTACTCGGTGGCGGCATCCAGCGGCAGCAGTGCCGGGCGTTCCTCCGCCTTACTGTGGTAGTGCTCCAGTTCTTCATCCGTGACACTGACCAGTTCGGAAAAATCCAGAGCCTCCAACTCGGTTTCGGTCAGTTCTTCCAGACTTTCGTACTGCCGCTGGTCTATCAGCACATCACCCAGATACCGCTCCACCCGATACCCGATCAAATCTACGTTGACCTGAATGGGGATCTCCTCGTCGGTGGCGTAGGTGTAGGCGATGTCGATTTTGGACAGGTCAGAGAAATCCGGTTCAGAATCGTATTCTTCCTGACAAAACTCCCGGAGCAGATTTTTTGCACGGGTCAGGGTGTCATCCGGCTTTGTGCTGACCGGCGCAGGGGGCGTGTAATGCTCCTTTTCCTCGTCCGTCAGGTAGCGGTCGGACTGGATTATCAGGTCGATATATTGTTCCACCTGCGCCCATTTCAAGGTGAATTTCTGGTGGTCCGGGTAATGGTCAAATTCCAGACCCTTCCGGTCGTGGTTCACAAAACCCCGGCTTCCGTCCAGAAAATCGTGGGAGTGCCCACCGATGCCGTACTCCTTTGCCAACGCTTTGGCACGGAGGCTGCGGTCAGGCTGGGTCTGGTACAGTGTCATAATGCGCTGCTTGCCGCCCACAAATCCCGAACCGTGCTTACGCAGTTCGTTTTCGATTTCCGCCTGCGACAAAACAAAAGCGGAGGGCGTTTTTTCGCTCTCCGCTTGGTCGATCATTTCGATTTGCTGGGCTTCGGTGGGGATGTTCGTATCCAGAAAACTTAGCTGTAGATCAGCTCCGTCAGCACCAGTTCCTCTGCCTGCGCTTTCAGGCTGTTCATGTGCTGTACCCACGCCATCTGGTTCTTCTCCTTGTCCGGGGCCGGGTTCTGTTTCAGAAGCTGCGCCATGGTCTGCTGCATCTGGTTCTCTGCCGTCTGCTCCACCTCCATCAGGTGCGGGTACAGACTCCCGTTCAGGAGCATCGTGTTGTACAGCACCGGGCGATGGTTCATCAGGTACGTCCGGCGCAGCCTGCCGTACTTGCCCAGCGGCTTCCGGGGCTGGTTCAGGGTCAGGTTCGGGAGCTGGTAGTCCCCGACGGTCGAGTAGGTCACGTTCCTGCTGTTCGTATTCATATTGGCTCCTTTCTGCATTGCGGCGGCGAATGGTAGTTTTGACGGTGCGCTCGATGTTCCGCAGCACCTCCCGGCTCATGTCGCTGACGGCTGCACCGAGGGCGAAAACGGCATCCGGGGTGGAAAAATCGTGGATGGCCTGAAAATCGTCCTTGTCGAACCACCCGGCAGGCTCAAAGCCACAGCGTTCCAGCAGCGTGTAGGTGACGCTGATGGCAGCAGCGCTTTTGAACTGCATCTCCACCCCGGCTTCATCATAATCCATCAGGAGCGACCCGTCAACGATGGCGCGAATGTCGCCGCCGTTGTTGTCCCAGTAATCCGCCACCAATTTTCCGGCAACATCCGCAAGCTGCTGGCTGACACGCTCCCCGCCGATGCCGTAGGTGGCGGCGAGCATTTCCGAAACCGGCTGCACCAAATCGGGACCGAGCTGCCACACCTCCGGGTCACGGGAATTGCGGCGCACCCCGGTATCCGACACATCAAAGACGTAGTGCAGCCGGGGGAATCCGCTGGATTCGTCCAGCAGAGCGATGCCCTTGGCACCCCGGCGCACATAGCGGTTCATCCGGTTATTCCAGATGTCAAAGTCGGCGCAGGCGGTGGCATCCGGGCGCTGGGCGTAGATCATGAGCTGGTCGGCAAAGGGGTACTTGTACAGCCGGGATGCGGTGGTCAGGTAGTCTGTCCAGCTTTCCCAGTACCGGGTCAATCCATTTGCCGTGCGCTGGGCAAGGGCGAGATATTCTTCGGTTTTGCTTGGCATAGCGTTCCTCCCTTCTTTTTTTGAGCATAAAAAGAGCGGGCAACCGTTTTGTGGTCGCCCGCTGGAAAGTGTATTGAGATAAGATTATTTGCTATTGTCCTTTATGTACTTCATAACGCAGCACCCCATCACGATGGCAGGAAGCACTGTTCGTAAACCGAGGTCGCCGACCCGCACATTTACATCAATCACAAGTCCTGCAAACCATGCCGCTAAGGTAAAAACAGTTGCCCAACCGTAGCTCATTGAAATCACCTCGTAAAGTCATCTCAGTGCTTTGACGCCAATTTCTCGGCCATCTCCAGCAGACGGTCAAAGGTCTGCTTTTCTTCCGGCTCCTCGATCAGTTTTACAAGGAGCGCACGGAACGCATCGGTGCTGTCCTGCCCCAATGCAACTGCAACTTTTTCAATGCAGTCGTGCAGTTTCATGACCGCTTCATCGGAGGGTTTGGATTTTGCAAGCAGGTCGGACAGGTAGCTGATGAAGGGATAGGTGGAATCATCATGGATGATCTCGTTGGTCTCCTCGACGATCTTCTGGTTATCTTCGGGGGTCATATCGCCCTTTTCTTCCCATACATCACGGGAAGAAGTGCGGCCTTTCAGAAAGGTGGCAAAAAGCAGGCGGTCGATGGGTGATCTTTTTTTGGTATCCATTGGCTATCCTCCGCTTTCAATTTTTCTGTGCATTAAAACTGGTTTTAGTATAGCATGAATGGAAGTATTCTATCAAGCCCACTTTCTTGCGGGCTATGAAAAATTTTTCGGAGTAAGGTCATAGGCCACTATCCCGGTTGACAACCATCGACAAATTGGAATTTGTTAATCTAAGACAGACCTTCCATATTAATATCGTCAATCAATGTTTTTAACATTTCCACTAAAACATCTTGTATATCATTGAATTCCGTTCCATCTTTATCAACAAATTTATTTCTACCTTGCAAATAGGGTAAACTCAACAATAATTTTGCATCATCAGATATATTACCGATACTTATTAAAAATTCAAACACAGTTTCGGCAAAAACAATTAATTTAGAAATCTGTAAACCCCAATAACGAACATAATATATTAATCCTTTTTCATTTGAAAAAAATATATCTGGTTCGCTCTCTTCTTTATCTAACGCATCTGTAGTCATAACTTTAAATAACAGATTTTCTTTATCACCAAAGACGAGACAAGTAGCACCATCATGTATTATAAAATCTCTTTCTATCCTTATATTTTGAAACCATTCCATATTCAAAACACTGCTTGTCTTCCCGATGTTTTCAGCAATATATTTTAATAAAAATTTATATTTAGTATGTGCTTTCTTTCGTGTATCGTATTCTTTCTTTTGAATATCATTTAATCTAGGCGGAATACAGATTTCTAATATTTGCTCAATATATTCTAGTATCACACGATATTTTGCAAACAAATATTCAATGAAACATCCCAATTCATTTGTTGCCTGATTATCCATAACGGAAGTATATGAAGGAGTATATTCATTTGACTGATATGCCGAATATGTTCTGTCAATACAGTTCATTATGACCAAAATCTTTGTAAAATCCTGCCGGATTGCCTTTAGTTTATAGTCTATTTTAGCGTAATTCTCATCAGCAACTCCATCAAAAAAAGAACTTTGCAAATACATTGTACTTTTTTGAAAAGCATAATCATTTTTTATAATTGAAAATGCTTGTTTAATGATTTCAATATTTTCACACGCTTTCATAAATATACCTCCTCAAATTCCGATTTGTTGAGTTCAGTATACCACACTGAACCCCATTGTAAAAGAGTCTATGTACGCCGCCCGCAGGCGGCAAAAGTCAGTCCGGGGGAAATTCCAGTTCAGTAAACTCCGCATCGGTCAGCAGCTTCAGCTTTTCGATAACACCCTCGGACAGCTCCCGCAAGGCGGTTTCATCGGGCATCAGGTAGCACTGCATGAGCCGCAGCTCGTGGATAAGCCCCAGCCGGGTGCCGGTGTTGTAGAGCATCATCAGCATGAGTTCCTCGTGGTTAAAGTTCATGTTCAGCCCTCGCTTTCCGGCAGACGGTGGGATTGCACTCCGGGGCATCGCACTTCTCTTTGAGATTTTGCAGAACCGAGGTGCGCTCCGGCTTTTTATCCAGAAATCCCGGCAGTTCCTTGAAGCCGATGCTGTCCACATAGTGCGCTGAAATCTTCCCATCCTGATTCAGCATGATCACATCGCTGACCGACAGGCTGTGCCCATGGTAATCCAGAGGGCGGGCGCAGTTGAATTTCTGGTACAGTTGTTCCAGAAGCTCTGCCTGCGGAACGCCACGCTTTCCTTCCGGGAGGTTGCCCCGGTACAGGATCTCGTAATTTTCAATGGACGGAGCTGTGTTCTGCTTATTCAGATAGCGCATAGCGGCAAATCGGAGCGCCGGGTCTGCATCCTGTTGCAGCTGCATGACCAGATAGCAGTCGTGCCCGCTTTGCTGGAATTGCTTCATACGGTATGACTGAATCTCGTTTCGGTCTGCAAGTTTCTGTGCAAACTCCTCTTGGGTGAGCGGGATGCAGTCTTTGTTCCGCAGATTGTGACTGTACAGAATCTCGTCCCGCACCTCCTCGATCATCAGTTCGGGTGCCTCAATTTTCCCACGCTCCAACAGGCAGCAATCGCCCTGATAGAGAGCGTACTCCCATGCGCCGTCGTTCGCCTGCACGGTGAGATAATAGTCGTATTCCAGATTCCACGCCCGGCAGTCCTGCTGCGTCAACGGCTCCGGCTCCACAATGCTACGGCTTCGTGCCATGCGCTCTGCAAATTCGCAGATGTGCTGTACTGAGGAGCCAATTTTCATGTGGTAATCATCGAGATACTCGACCACCTCGGAGCGCTGGTGCCCATCTGGGTAGGTCACCTGCACAACGCCGCCATCCGGTACCCGGAACAGCTCGTTGTACTGCGGGTCGATGAACCGCACATCATTGTCCGGCAAAGAACGTGGAGCCAGATTCCGGCGTTTGCGAACCCCGGAGCGAAACTTCTCCAAGGTGGTGACAGCGACATTCTGGATCTTTTCCACCGGCTCATCCTGATGCTCTGCCAGATAGTACGCACGGGCAGTCTCAATGCGCCGCTGGGTGTTGCCCAGAGCTTCCCGCGGAATCTGCCCTTCCTCCACCGGGAGAGGACTGTTCTTGTCGAAAACCTCGTACCCGACCCCTGCGAGATTTTCCCGCAGATGCAGATACGTCTGCTCGTTGAGGAGGTAGACTGCCTCGTTGTCCTTTATTACAGCGTCATCCTTCATCAGCAACCCCATTCTCAAATTCCAGCGAGAACTTGCTGCGGCCATCGGGTTCGGTGCCCAGCAGCACGGTAGCATTGTAGGTTTTGCCCTTGGCACTCTTGCAGTCCTTCAGCCGGACCCGACCATCCCGCAGCAGCTTGTCCGCCGCATGGGAATCCAGCCGCTTGCCCAGACGCTTAAAGAACGCATTGTCCTTCCACAGCACAAAGCGGCACTCCCGGTTCTCGCAGAACCAGCCCTTTTCTCGCTCCACAACATTTGCACCACAGTTGGGGCAGACACCAATCACTTTGTTTTTCATAAGCGTATTCGCTCCTTTTTTCATTTCCGTGTTTTTTACCAGTTCAGTAATCATCGTATTGATCTCGGTCATAAATTCGCTCGGCTCCATTTCGCTGCGTTCGATTTGCAGCAGCTTCGTTTCCCAATCGGCGGTCATTTCCGGGGATTGGATCTCTTCGGGCATTACGGTAATCAGGGCTTTGCCCTTGTCGGTGGGCAGCAGCACCTTGGTCTTTTTGGTGCCCTTGCGTTCCAGAAAGCCCTTCTGCACCAGCTTTTCGATGGTGGCGGCTCTGGTTGCCGGGGTGCCGATGCCCTGACGTTCCACACCCTCCGGCATACTGTCCGCACTGGCGGTCTCCATAGCGTGCAGCAGAGTGTCCTCGGTAAAATGCTTCGGCGGCGAGGTCTGCCCCTCTTTCAGTTCGGCATTGAGGATGCCGCACTCGTTTTCCGCTGCATTGGGCAGGGCGGTGAGTTCCTGCTTCCGGTTCAGGATGTCTGCCAGCACCTTGCGCTCCACCGCTTTCCAGCCTTCCTCCAAAACCTCCTTGCCCTTAGCGGAGAATTCTTCCCCGGCACATTCGGTGGTGAGCAGGGTCTCCAGATACCGGAAGGGTTTGCTCACCGCCATTAGCGTCCGGGCGATGATGAGCTTCAGGACGTTCTGCTCGCCTTTGGGCAGAGCCTCCAGATCGGCTTGCAGCATACTCCGGGTGGGCAGGATGGCGTGGTGGTCGGTGACTTTTTCCCGATTGACGGTACGCCGTATCCGGGGCACCGCCTCGTCCACATCTTCCGGGGTAATGCCGAGAAAAACTTCCAGTTCCTCGGTCAGCTCCTCCAGCATTTCCTCGTCATCGTCGGTGATATAGCAGCTATCAGTTCTGGGATAAGTGGTAAGTTTCTTCTCATAAAGGCTCTGTACATAGTCCAGCGTCTGCTGTGCGCTGTACCCCAGCAGGCGGTTGGCATCCCGCTGAAGGGTAGTCAGGTCGTACAGCGGCGGCGGATTCTCGGACTTTTCCTTGCGGGTAATGCGCTGGATCGTTGCCACCATCTCCTTTCGACAGGCTTCCAGCAGGTTTTCGGCAACGGATTTTTCAGGAATGCGGCGGCTGGATGCCGTGCAGCCGCTGGTCAGTTCCAGATCCACCGTGTAGAATTTCTCCGGCACAAAGGCGGCGATAGCAGCTTCCCGCACCACCGTCATGGCAAGCACCGGGGTCATAACACGCCCCACCGCCAGCGGTTGACCGTACAGGCACGAAAAAAGCCGGGACGCATTGATGCCGACCATCCAGTCGGCACGTTCCCGGCAGAGTGCTGCATTGTACAGCGCATCGTATTCAGTTGACGGTTTGAGGTGGGCGAACCCCTCCCGGATGGCATTTTCCTCCATGCTGGACAGCCACAGACGGAAAAAGGGCTTTTTGCAGCCCGCTTGCTGGTAGACAAGGCGGAAGATCAGTTCGCCCTCACGCCCCGCATCTGTTGGATAGTTCTCGGAGGTGACTTTTCTGACGTTGTTACTCAATGGCATCCAATGGGCCGATAAAGCGGTAGAAAATCTGGATTTTCTGGACGTATTCGCCATCGACCTTTTCCGCTTTGGATACCAGAATCTTGTCGATCAGCTGGTGCAGAATCTTATAGTTCAGTTCGGTGATGCCAGCATACTTGCTGACTTCATCAATAAAATCCTGAATCTTATCCATCTGATCGTGTTCAGCACGACCTTCCTGTTCGTACTGCTCGATTTTTTCGGTCAGTTCAGCCTGTTCCTTGTCATAGCGATCTGCAAGCATTTGAAAACGTTTCTCCGGGAGAAGCCCCTTTGACACATCCTCATAAAGTTTTGCGTACAAATCTTCGATTTCTGCGATTCTTGCTTTACACTGTTTCAATTCCCGCTTGTGCTGCGCCCGGTCAGAAGATACCCGAAGGTGCATCTGGTCTGCAATTTTTCGCACAAGGGCGTCTCGGTTGCCCACAGCGGCCTTTGCGTGTGCCTGAATGTCAGCAAGGACAGCTTCATGCAAAACACGGGCTTCCAAGTTGTGAGAGGCGCAGGCTTTCGCACCATACTTCCGATAAGTGCTGCAACAATAAAATGTCTGATCCAAAATGTTATTGCGTTTGCGGCGGGCTTCAACTTTGACCAACATTGTTCTGCCACAATCTGCGCAGCGAACGATTCCTTTGAAGATGTTGTCGTATTCGGTCTTATCGCACATAAAACTACCGGAACGGCTATAAAGGATTCGCTGCACATTCTCCCAACGGTCTTGTGGGATGATTGCTTCATGCGTGTTCGGAACAATAGCACGTTCTTCAAAAGGGATATAACGTCGCTTCTTGGATTTCATGGACACAGTAGGTTTTGCTTCATAGATGATGTGTCCGGCGTAGACCGGGCTGTGCAGAATTTGACTGACATAGGCAGAATCCCAATCATACATCTTTTCATCATCGACAAAGCGACCAAACATCTCTTTTTTGTAGTAGCACGGCTTCAGGATTTTCTCATCGTGAAGCCGTTTGGCGATACGGTGAAGCCCAAGTCCTTCCTCCGCCAATGAATAGAGATACTCAACAACAGGGGCGGTATTCGGGTCGATCACAAGGTGGTTGTGGTCGGCAGGGTCTTTCTGATAGCCAAACGGTGCGCCGCTGGAGATATACTTCCCACTTTTCTTGCGTGTCCGAAGAGCACTCTTGATTTTACGGGAAGTATCCTTGGCATACATTTCATTGATGATGTTTCTGAACGGAGCAATATCCATCTGGGATTGCTCGTTGGAATCGTAACCATCGTTGATTGCAATATAGCGGACACCGTGTTCCGGAAAAAAGATTTCCATATACGTTCCGGTTTCGATGTGGTTGCGTCCAAGTCTGGATTGGTCTTTGGTAATGACGGTCGCTACCTTTCCATCCCGGATATCATCCAGCAGTTCTTGAAAGGCAGGACGGTCAGAGTTCGTTCCACTGTAACCATCATCGACATAGTACTGGCAATTTCCGAAACCGTTGCGTGTGGCATACTCCATAAGCATCGCCTTTTGTGTGCGGATGCTCAGGCTTTCATGGGCTGACCCGTCATCTTTTGACAGGCGGCAGTATAAAGCGGTTACTTTTTTGTCCTTTTCCATGTGTACCTCCATAATGGAAAAGAGACCTCATCAATCACATTGTATCGAAACCTGTGCGATGATGCAAGCTCTTTTCCGCAGTAAAACGTCCAATTAGCCAGCTGCAAGATACGATTCGGCAGTTTTCCGAATTTCTTCCTCTGCAAGCCGTTGAAAAAGCGTGTTCATCGGCACATTGCCAATATAGTGGCGTTCTACGATCAGACGCACGGACTTCGGACTTCTCGGCGCACGGCTGCGTTCAGCAGACTTCTTCTCGGATTTTTCTTTGTTCAAGGGCAAACCTCCTGTTCATGTGCTGCAAGTGCGGAAAGGAATGGACTCCAATCGTCTTTCTCCTCTTGTTTTACCCCCGCTGATTGGGCGGAAGGTTCCGTTGAGGAAGCGGATGTAACGAGAGCCGGCATCTCCTCCAGCTCCCCATCGCAGGCGGGCTTGAACAAACTCGTCTGCGTTAATATGATATAGGTCTCCCATATTCGCCTTCGGCTCCCTAGGAGTGGGGAATCGTCCGGCAGCGGATTTTTACCGCATCATTGGCATTTCAGCCACCCCGTCTTCGTCATGACCGGGCTGCGAGTTACAGAAGTACCTTTTGTGACGTACCGGACGATTGAACTATTCTGTTGTCAAAGAACGTATGGAAAATCTGCGGAAGTTGGGTTTCCAAAAAATCAGCTTCTATATACGAGCCATCGAGAGGAGCTAAAAGACACCCTCGCTTTTAAGAATTCACAAAAAGTTCATAAGTAGTCTTAGCCGTGAGTTTTCTGAAACCGGGACGTTGCATACGCCGGAAATAAAAAAAGATCGCTCAATAGGTAGCCGACGAGAACAGCGGTTTCGTAGCATCCGAAGCAGGATTGTAATCAAATTGTTGCATTTAGAAATGCTCACCTTGAAATTCTTCTCTCACTTGGTAGGCATCGAGAAAGACCTTTAGACACCCATAATTTTGAGAATTAACAAAAAAGTCACATTTGGATTGTTTTACAATGTAAAAAAATCTATGTATTCCTGCCACAGACTGCAATGACACATCAGTGGCAGAAATATGATTTAGAGCGATTCTTCGCGGTTCATGGCGGTAATCGCTTTGTGTTTTGATTTTTCTTGCTGAAGCTGCTCCAACTGCTTCAGCACAGATTCTTTCTCTGGGGTCTTGCCGCCCGGTGCGGAAAGCTGCTGCTTATTCAGCACAAGGTCGATATACTTGCGCACATTTTTCAGTGCGGTCAGGTCAGGCTGCAAAGTTTCCAGCTGGCTGCGCAGCTCTGCGCTGCCCGATTGCAGCGCAGAAAATTCGGCATCCAATGCCGAAAAATCCACGGTCGTGCCGCCGTTCAGCTTCATCAGAGTGCGGACAGCTTTATTGAAAGCGTCCAGTTCTTCTTTGTGCTGGGCTGCATAGGCATCCTTTGTCAGCTTGAAGTTCTTCTTTAGAAAGGTATCGTGGATGGGCTTCAGCTTGGCATGGATGGCAGCAGCGTCCTTGATCTGGGCGATTGCCCGCATCCGGTTCTCGTTCTGCTTCAACTGCTTACGCAACGGGGCGGCGGTCTGGCTCAGGTCTTTGATTGCAGCGTTCAAGTCCTCGACCGTGTTCAGCGAGTGGGCTTTCAGATAATCAACAGCCTGCATGACTTCGTTGAGGTCACGGGCAGAACATTTCAGTTGCGCCTTGCTCGACCAATCGCTGCGCTGCTCATTGCGGAGATTGAAATAGTCCACCAGAAGATCGGACAGCGTTGGCTCCTTGGCCTGTTCCAGTGCGTCCAGAAGAATCTGCTTCTTTTCGGTCAGGTCTGCGATCCAGCGTTGCAGACCTCGGATAGTGCTGCGAATGGACTGCATCAGGCTGTTGGCCGCGCGAATATCCCGGTTGAGATTTCCGAGAAAGGTTTCGATTCCTCGCTTTTCCATCTGGTGAGCAGCGGGGCCGAGATGGACGGTCGGAATCTGCTGCACTCCCTGACGCTCGAATGAGCGGAGGTCAACACGTTCCGGTCTGCCAGCGGCTTCAAGATAGTGGTTTGTAACAACTTCCCAACTGTGCCGCCAGACCTCGGCATACTTCTGGTCGTTCCAGTCCACCGTGTTCTCCTTGTGGCATTTCCAGTTGCCGGATGGGAGCTGGATGCGCTCGCTGTTTTCGTCAAGGTCGTAAACCTTGCGGGCTTTCGGCAACCACTTGCCGTGTTCGTCCATTGCCCGGATGGTCAGCAGAATGTGGGCGTGTGGGTTCCCATCGCCTTTGTCATGGATGGCGAAGTCAGCAATCATGCCCTTGGAAACGAACTGCTCTTTGCAAAATTCTTTGAGCATGGGAAGATACTGGTCTTTCGGAACTTCTCTCGGAAGTGCCAGCACGATGCGGCGGGCAAGCTGCGAGTTCCATTGATTTTCAACGGATTCTACTGCGTTCCAGAGCGTTGCCCGGTCTGCATATCCGGGCGGCGCATGGGGCGGCAGCATGATCTCGGAGTGGACGAGTTCTTTCTTCTTGTTGTAGAATTTCGTTTTCTGGTCGTATTCGCTGAACAGCCGTTCGCCGCTCTGGTAGGCTGCGCCAGCAACAGCGGACTGCCCTTGGCTGCGTTTTACGATGGTGATTTTGAAATGCGGACACGAAATAGGCATCACCCCCAAACAAAAAGACCGCCCAGCAAGATAGTTCTTGTTGAACGGTCGGAAATCGTATTCGGTTTTGCTCGCCGCCTTGATGCGGAGTGCTGCGCACTTCGGGGCAAGGCGGGATCCGCAAAAGGATAGCTGCAAGGCAGCGCAAGGAAAATGCAGTTTTCCTTGGGATGGAATCGGGCTGGCGAACAAACGCCAGCTTCGATTTCATCGAGCCGTCTGCAAGACCGCAATTTCACCGGAACGGTGTATAATTGCGCCCTTTATTCTAAAGGGTTTTGGACGTTGCTGCGTTCGTGAACATCATGCACCATCTTTGCAAGTGCCAGCACGACTTCAGGCTGGCGGAACGAGATTTTCAGCAGCTCCATCACCTGATCGTTGGTGAGTTCTTCCGGCGCAATCAGAAAACTTTCCAGCATTCCGGCACGGGTACACAGACGATGCACACGGGCTTTGCGGGTCAGCTCCGGTATCTGATGTTCCAGAATTTTCTCACGGTGCTTGTAGTAGCGTAGCTGCTGCTCCGCTTTGGCTTTTTCGCTGCGGAGATAGGCAAGGTCGGATTTGGGCTGGGTCATAGCATCACGCTCCTTTACAAAATAAAGAGCCAAACAATCAGTATAAAGGCTGATCATTTGGCTGTGGAAACATATTTAATTTTCGCAGTTCAAGCGAACTTGAACCGTAAATACACCGTCTTTCTTTTT
>ERZ1673737.158-NODE-158-length-97120-cov-104.925462_pt1 | contig 97120 bp, 87 predicted proteins | sample MGYA00580211_ERZ1673737 | MGnify/ENA primary metagenome ERZ1673737 (study PRJEB41218, sample SAMN15661789) | gut metagenome | host: Homo sapiens | place: Canada: London | collected 2015-08-20/2019-03-30 | study: EMG produced TPA metagenomics assembly of... | reverse complement strand
AAACTGCTAGTGTTAACCAACCTGTTCAACCTACTGTTGATGCAGATAACCAAAGTTCTGTGCAAGTAGAAACCATTGATGATGTTGTTAAACGCATCTGTACTGATGGTCATAGTTATGTAATGACTACTGTCATTACTAATATTGATTGTCAAGAACGTACAGGTCGTAATGGCAAGTCTTATCTCAATGCGTTTGTTACTATTGCTAGTCCTGTCAAAGGTGCTCAAAGTATGCCTGATGGTACACATCGAATGGGTATGCTTGGTGCTGTTCAGATGCCATTCAATCAGATACTGCTTGTAATGCGCAAAGACAAGTTCTACGGTAGATTTGTCAACTATGTTGGCGAGGCTGCTGAAGCTGGCTTTGCTAGTATGTATCTGACTGGTGTTGCTGTCAAAGTTCTTTGCCAGTTTGTACCTGCTGGTGTACAAGACCGTAATCCATTTACTCGTAAAGATAATCTTTACAATGTTGTGGATTATGATAGATATGTATATCATATTGTAGGTATCGAACAGCCTACTGACCCTGTTCTTGTTGGTGCATATAATGTACTTATCAAGCAGATTATGGAGGACGCTCGTGCTGCCATTGCTGCCAAGCGTGAGGCTAAAGCTAAAGCAGTTAGTTTTGTTGCTACTGCAATGAATGATGACGACGTACCGTTCTAATGAACATGGTGCTACTAACCTTCGGGTTGGTAGCACTGATGTTATCAACAATAGTTTTGCTGATGCTGTTGCTAGTGTTCAACATGGAAATGCTCATTATCAACATTAAATATATTGCAGCAAACGAACTTAACAGTCTGATAAGTCTTATCAGTCATGAACTAGCTGCAAGTTCTGATAAGTCTTGTCCTAATATTAAACATTATGAAAGTACATCGTATTATTACTACTATTGAAGTTGAGAATGATAATTCTATTACTTCTGTTGAACTTACTCATCTTTATCCTGCTGATGCTAATATTCCTCTTGCTATTACTAATATAACAACTAATGGTATGGCGAATGATATCAAACAAGTATATGATAGTATTAATGGACGTAGATTAGTTATTGCTAGTAAACTAAAAGGTATCGCTTGTCATATTGATGAAAGTCTTAATAGTCATAAACGTGATGAAATTACTGATGAATAACTATTGTAAATTTTTTTCTTATAATATATATTATATACGAAGTATATTATATATATATATTATACCCTAAAATCATCGCATGATATTGATACTGATATTGCTATTAGTAATGATAAGACTAATTATGTTAGTGAACTTAGAACAACTCATCTTGTGAAACAAGATGATGTTGGTATGACTAATGCGAATGGTGCTGATATTGATATTAATCATGGAGATTTACTCTCATAACAAAAAGTTATAGAGGTGAAATTAGAGGTGACGAGAGGTATTGAATGTGGAGAAAGAGGATATGGAGATGAAAGTGGACATTGTAGAGTTCGTGGAGAATGAGATGGTGGAGTTAGATGTGGTTCAAATAGGGTTAAATTGAGGTTGATGGTGGAATTGGATGTGATTATGATGGAGATGGATGTGAAGATGAGGGTGGAGATGGTCATGCTGAAGGAATTAGAGCTGCTGCCATTCTTCCTAATCCTCTTCATCCTATTAATAACACTCCTAATAATCAATCTAAACCTATTGTCCAATCTCTCTTTTCCTCATCTCCTATAACTTTTCCTCATCTCCTATAACTTTTCGTTATACCTCCTATAACTTCTCGTTATACTATCATAATCTCTAGTTCCAGCATTATAACCTCTATAACCTCTAGTTATATCACTATCAGTTGCAGTCATAGCATCATCATTATCATCTCATTGACGTTCGTCATGACTATTAGTCATACAATCGTCATTAAGACTAGCTCTAACAGTATTATCAAGTCTAATAAGACTTCTAGTCATAATAACCAATAGCATTAGTTCTAGCTAATAATAGCACTATTAATATTATCAGTATTATAATTACTATTAATACTAGTCATGCTAATATTACTGTTGGTATTACTAATGATATTCTTAATATTCTTGATATTACTGATTCTCTTTATACTAATGATACTCTTGATACTATTGATATTTATTATACTCGTGGTAAGTTAATTCCTATTGCTATAATGATTTTAGTTATTTTAATATAGCTATTGATTATTAGTTAGAATTATAGTATAAATAAATTATAATATATTTGGAGTATTATATTTAATTGTTATATTTGTCGTGTTGTTCAGTAGAGTAATATTGCTACTGATAATAATATTAATCTTAAACTTATAAGTGTTATGGTAAATTTTGATAATGTTACTAGTAATGTTCAATCTAAGTCTAGAAAGAAAACTATGGCTGAAAGTTTAGAAGAAGCTAAACAAGAAGGTAAACTTGTTGTTCCTGAAGAAGATACACAAGTTAATGCTGTTGTTAGTAGTGAAACTGTTCAGCCTAAGAATAAAGCTAGGAAGAAGAAACAAAGTAAAGTTCGTAAACAGGAAGAACAAACTACTGTTGTTAGTCAAGCTAATGAAGATAATGATTTTAAAGATGCTAAGACTGATAAACGTGGTGTTCCTGTTGGGATTAATGTTCCTCAACATATTCTTGATGTAGTTTGTATTGTTAAATTCAATGCTGCATTTAGACGCCATACTTCTCTTAATATTCTTCATACTCTTGAAGATGATGGAAGAATATGTAATTCTAAAGGTGCTTATGTTGACTTCTTATGGAATAAGTTTAGAGTTACTGCTGATGGTGGACTTCGTAGAGAATATAGATATACAGATGATTTATTCATTGATGCTTTAGTTAAAGCTCATGCTGATGTTGCTAGTGATAGTCAACGAGTTATTGGTATTATGATTGATACTGAAACTGAACTTCATAAAAAGAATAAAGATTCTGAAGCTAGTTAAGTTTGTCGTATAGACTCCCCGTAGAGGATGGATAGTGCTGTTGAGCTTGTTAAAGCTAATTCTCATGTTCTTGCCATTTTATCCATTTTGTTTATTGGGTTTGTTATAGTTAACACGTTGATGATAATCATCCTCTACTCGGAGTTTATTTTATATATAAAGATATGGAAAGAACTGATATTTATTTTGTTGAAGATGATACATATTTCAATAATAATGTTGAAGGTGTTGAAATTCATGCAGAATGTCTAAGTCAAGATTTTGACGATATTGCTTGGGAACCAATAGTTGATGATAGTCCTATTGTTGACCCTGAAAATGATGTTTTTGGTTATTATGATTAAATAAATAAAATTATGGAAAATATTAATATTAAAGTTATTCTTGATGAAGTTTTTGGTAAATCTTGTGATAGTATTACTTGTGATACCTATAAATATAAAGAAGATTGCGAACTTATTAATAAATTCATTAATGATATTAAAGATAAAGGTTTATCTCCAGACCAATATATTAGAGGTTTAGCTTTATTTGTATATGTTCTTAAAGAACAAAAATATCTTAATGATTTTGGTAAAACTCAAGAAGATATTATTAAACTTGCTACTGAAAATGGATTTGAACTTGATTGGCTTATTAATCGTTGGAATAGTATAATTAAAGATAAAGATATTCTTAAACCTATCATTGCTGTTTTTCCTAAATATGCTAAAGATATGATTATTAATATTGTTAACGCTAATACTGAAATTAATCATTTGATTGCTCAACATATTATTGATACTTCTAATGCAGAATATAAGGAAATTATTAAAATGGTTAATCAATCTGTTGATAATAATAAACAGGATAATAAGTTTAAGAATGTTAGTGATGATGAAATTTATGCTGAACTTAAACGTAGAAAAGCAAATAAATCTGCTAAATAATCCCACATAAGTTTTTGATTGTATTTCTAACACTACTGTCTGTGAAGATAGTAGTGTTATTTCACTTGCTGATGATGGAGGAATTGAACTCCGAAACTATGATATTGTTATTATCCGTTTTAATTTCTAATTGTAACTTTTGTAATAGTACGGTCTGTGAAGATAGTGCTATTAATATTTATCATAGTCCAAGTGTTATATGTCATATTTGATTTGGTGTTAATGATGTTATTATTGATTGTGAAATTAGTAATAACAATGTCTATGTCAAACATTTCGTTTTATATGATTTCGTATTTGTAGTTTTGCCTAGCGTTGTCTGTGAAGATAGTGCTAGGCTTTTTAGTATGTATATTATTAATTTTAAATATATAATTAAAATGGATAATTATGATTCTTTTATTTTTGATGGTCTATTAGATAGATATATTGAAGAACAAGCTAAGTTTAAAAAAGGACAAGTAGTTTATATGGAATATACTTATCAATATCATAATCAAACTAAGCTTGGTGTTTGTGTTGGTATTGTAACCGAAGTTGGAATTACTAAAATCGAACGTACAGTAGGTAATAATAAATATATTAATTATCCTATTGTATATGCGGTAACTCATGCTAAAGGTGTTAGTCGTTGTGTTAGTGAATGTAAACTTGGTTCTGTATCTGAACATATTCTTAAAGAACGTCTTAAACGTGATGGTAAGAATAATGAACAGAATAATGAGCCTGCTACAAATGACTAGCTATTTACGTTAATGATACATTCACAGATACGGTTCTTTTGCTCTCTGTTGAATTTTCATATATAATCTGATTAATCTATCACGATTAATATTGAGTTCAATATAGGGCAAAAGAACTAGCTAATAAATGTTAAACTAAAAATTTAATACAGTTATGACAGTTAAAGAACTTATTGATAAACTTAAAGAATTTGATGAAAACAAAGATATTTTCATTGAAGATTCTTATTATGGAGAATTAGCGGTTACAACTATTAAAAATGATGATAATGACGTTGTAATTACTACTGTGGCAACTGATATTTTTAATATACTTTTACCATGAACTACATTACTTATAAACAAATTGATGGTACTATTACATCTGGATTTAAAGTTAAACTTTATGATATAGTTACTTTAAATACTGGCTATTGGAAAGATAAACTTGCTATTGTTCTATATATTAATGAGGATAAAAAACAAATTAAAGTTCGTATTATTGAATGTGGTATGAACTTAACTCTTAAAGTTAAAGATGTTCAATTTGTTAATCATAATAATAGAACTGCTGCTCGTTCTTATATTGATTTATGTAATAAACTATCTAAAACCTTTCGTGATAAATATACTGATAAACAGTATATAAAAGATAATTGGTTTACTGATAAGTTTATTATTAATGATATAACTGCTGATACTATTGCTAAAGGTATTGGTCAATATATTACTAATACTGATAGTGATAGATATTCTGTTAGTGCTATTATGTGGCTTAGTGATATTAAAGATTATATAGATGCTTTACTTAAATATGGTGATTTTGATTTTGTTGCTAAAGCATTTAAAATCTATAATATTACTGATACTAGATTTGAACTTATTCGTAAACTTTATCATTATTTTTATGATTGAAAATGTTTCTCATTTTATACTTGGTATGATATTTGGTTTATCTATATATCTTTTTATAAGAATTACCATTGTTAGTAAAAAACTAGATAGACTTATTAGAGATATTAATGATACTCAAAATTGGATTAGAAAGATTCAAATTGATATTTGCGATATTAATAAACAATGGGAAGTTAAAAGAAATAGAGATAGAAATAGACTAGATAGAATTGAAGATAGAATTGGCAAACTTGCTAGTGATTTTAATGATATTATTAGAAAGAAAGTTTAATGACTAGCTTACTTCCATCCTCTACGGGGGGTCGCCACGGAGCGTAGCGTAGTGGCTCTACTAGTCTTACTATTATTGAACTTATTATAGTTTTAACTATTAAATATAATTGTTTTATTAATCTTTAAAAATGTAAAGTACTTATGAAAAAGTATGATGAAGTTTCTGTTGTTCGTCAACTTAATAATGTTGGCGCTGTTATTGGAATCAATTCTGCTAGTAAAGTTATTAAAGTAGCTAAGAATAGCACTATTGGTAATGGAACTAGCGGTAAGATTGATTTTCTTACTCATTATTGTGGTTATCATGTTGAGATTGTTGATGTTATTCAACAACAAAAAGAACGTGATGAAGAGATTGCTGCTAAGAAAGCTGCTAAAAAGGCTGCTCGTAAAGCTAAATTTGCAGAGGATAATACTTTTAAAGGTATTACTAGTGCTGTTGATAAACGTATGCGTACTATTAAAAGAAAGTAGTATGTTATGGTTAGCTTTAAATTCTCATTTGGAGTTGTAGGTAAATCCAAAGAGAAAGGAATAGTCAATAAATATGTTATTATAGTTGCTAAATGTGAAGGTATTATTAGATATATTGATGGTACTTATAAAGTAGAATATAATGGCAAACTATATAGCATTACAGGTGAAAGTTACAGAACTAAAGGAAAGAAAGTTGTTTATGCTCGTCGATTAGATGAATATAATCATAGAATTAAAATTATAAGAGATAGTGAAAATAGAAAAACTGTTGATACTAGATTTTATATTCCTTTTGCTGCTGGACTTATAGCTAAAGGTAAAATTGTTAAAATGCCTTTTGCTAAGGAATTGTTTCATATTACTACGTGTTATAATCGTGGTGATAGTGAATCTACTATTTTAGCTTTTCAAGAATGGAAAGAATATGAAGATAAAGTTAAAAATAATCTTATTGATGTAAACAACGAATTGTAATGATTGGTAATCTTAATATTGCTAATAGTAATAGAAAAGATACTAACATTAAGTTTACTAAAGACCAAGAAATAGCTGTGCATGAACTTATTGAGTTTCTTGCACAGCCTTGGGATGAGAAGAAATATATTAATGCTCTTTGTGGTGCTGGAGGTACAGGTAAGACATTTGTTATTAAATATGTTATTAATAATTGCAAATGGTCTGGTGGTGTTATAGGTTGTGCTGCTCCTACACATAAAGCTTGTAGAGTTCTTAGTAATTCTATTGGTGGAAAAGAAGTTAATACAATTCAATCATTGTTTGGTTTTAGACTTGATGTTAATATTGAAAATTTTGACCCTGAAAATCCTGCCTTTAATCCTGTTGGAAAAGATAAACTAGATGGTCTTAAAGTTTTAATTATTGATGAAGCTTCTATGCTTAATGCTAAACTTGTTAAGTATATTAGTAATAAATGTAAGAAGCTTCAAATTAAAGTTATAATGCTTGGTGACTCTAGTCAGCTTCCACCTGTTAATGAGAAAACTAGTCAAGCTTTTCTTATTGCTAGTAATACTTATTATCTTAAAGAAGTTGTACGACAAGGAGATAATAATCCTATTAGTAAACTTCTTAAACTTCTTCGAGAAGATATAGATAATAAGAATGGATGGAGATTTCTTGATTATATATCTAAAAATAGACAAGATTATAATGAGGAAACTAAAGGATTTTATGTTTGCGGTCAAACTGAATTTTCTGATTTAATTGATACTTGTTTCAATGATGAAGAATATACTAAAAATATTGATTTGTATCGTATTATAGCTTATACTAATAGTCGTGTTGCACAATGGAATAACCATGTAAGACATATGATTATTCAAGATGCTGATAAAAGTCTTATTACTCGTAATGATTTAATAATGAGTTATACTACTGTTGTTAATGTTTTTAATGATATTATTATAAACAATAGTGAAGAATATATTGTTAAAGATATTGTTGATACAATTGATAATGATTATGAGTTTAAAGGATTTCTTATTAAGTTTCAAGCTATTCATGGTGGTGCTATAACTCAACCTTTATTTGTTATTGACCATTATGATAACTATACATTTCAGATGTATTATAAGAAGTTGACTAGTCTTATTGATGATGCTAAAAAAGCTAGTAGTTCTGAACGTGGAAGTAAATGGAAACAGTATTTTGATTTTAAACGTAAATATCTTATCGCTTCTAATATTACGAATAGTAATGGTAAGATTTTATTTAGTAGAGATTTAGATTATGGCTTTGCAATTACTTCTCATAGAGCACAAGGTTCTACTTATAAAAATGTATTTGTAGATATTAACGATATGATTTATGATAAATATGGTCATCCTTATACTAATAGAGATGAAATGCTTCGTAGATTGTATGTTGCTTGTTCTCGCGCTAGTAATCAATTAGTATTATCTTATGGCAAGTAAAACTGTTGACGAATATCCTGATTGTAAAAGATGTCCAAATCGTATATTTAATACAGGTAAATATATACAAGGTGGTAGAGGAAGTATTCATGGAGATATTGTTTTCCTATTTCCTAGAGGTGATAGAAATTATTGTGAAGGTTATCAATTATTTACTGATATTGGTAATCTTTATGATGAATATTCTGGACGTAATAATACTGAAGATGTATATATGACTTATAGTATTAAATGTGCTTGTTCTAATAATTATAATACATATCTTACTGCTATTTATAAATGTCGTAATATTCTATGGAAAGAATTAGCTAGAATTAATTATAAGTATCTATTTATATTTGGTGATGCTTATCGTAGTATTAGTGATAATCCAATTCCTAGATTTATGGCTACTGGTGGTAAGTATATATTTAATAATTATTCGCCTCTTGTTAAATTTAAAGATGATAATCTTTATCATGTATTTAAACAACGTTTTGCTGATGATATTAATTGGGTTAATCAAAATAGAAATAACTATGGATTAAATTATATAAATGATTAATTGTATAGCTTATGATGTTGAAGTTTTAAGAAATTTCTTTTCTATTACTTTTGTTAGTATTAATAGTTATCTTAAAGTTTTTAAAGATTGTGTTAATACTGATGGAAAAGCTATTCCTTTAGTTCAAAAACTATCTGTTGAAGAAATTAAAGCTCGTCTTAAAACTGTTGAAAAACATAGTTTTTATATAACATATACAGATGATAGTCAATTACTTTCTATGATAGATTATATTAATAAGACTAGATGTTATAAGGATTCTAATGGAACTATTATTCGTACTGACTTGTATGGATTTAATAATTTCAATTATGATAATCTTATGATTGCTGCTTTACTTAGTTTTTATATGCGTACGAATAGTACGAAAGAACTTATTAATAAGTTATATGAAACTAGTAAAACTATTATTTCTAGTCAAGATGATAAAGATAAATTTAAAACTGATTTTTATCTTAATAGTCTTAGAAAATATAAACTACCATTTACAGGTATTGATGTAATGCGTATATTTGCTCTTAATAAAGCAAGTGTAGTTGTAGATAGTAAAACAGGTGAACGTAAACCTGTTCCTAAAGGTTTAAAGCAAACTTCTATTAATCTTCAATGGTATGAACTTCTAGAATATGAACTTCCTGATATTGATGAAGAAGAAGCTGAACTATATAATGAAATTCCTAGTCTTAAAGGAATGAGTATTAGTCAGCTTAATAAGCTAGTAGATAAATGGGATAGATTTATTCTTGATGAATATATTGAACCTATGATGTATTATAATCTTAATGATGTTTTCATTGTAGCTGAAATAGTTCGTCTTTATCCAGAAGAAATTAAATCTCGTTATGCTATTAGTAAAGCATATGATGTTGATGTTCTTAATTCTAGTCGTAGTAAAACTGCTGATATTCTTTTTGAGAAATTTTATAGTAAGTTTAGTGGTCTTGCTCCCGAACAATGGAAAGGTAAGAAAACTGAAAGAACTGCTATGAGTTTTAAGAAAGTTATTTTTCCTTTTATTAAGTTTAAAACTAAAGAACTTCAAGATTTACTTGATAAACTATATAAAACTACAATTTATAGAGTTAATAAAGATGCCTTTAGTGAGAATGTTAAAATTGGAGATATAACTTATACTCTTGCAACTGGAGGTTTACATAGTCAAGATGTTCCTATGGAGTTATATTCAACTACTCCTTATGGTGATTACTTAACTCCATCCTCCACGGGGGGTAAACCTTTTACCATTTATCATTTTGATGTTGCTAGTTTTTATCCTAGTATAATAGGTGTTCATAAAGTTGCTCCTTCTCATATTGATACAAATGCTTTTTGTAATTTAATTAGTTGGATGAAACAAAAACGTGTTGATGTGAAACATAGTGAAGAAGAATACATAGATGGTATTGCTAAAGATATTCTTGCTTTAGTTTTAAAGATTGTCATAAATAGTATTTATGGTAAACTTGGATTTGAAAAAGGAGATTTATATGACCGTCTTGCTGTTCTTAAAGTTACTGTTAATGGACAACTTATGCTTCTTATGTTATGCGAAGCTCTTGAACTAGATAATATTCATATTATTAGTGCAAATACTGATGGTATTATGGTTAAAGTTTATACTAGTCAAGAAGATAAATTTAAAGAAATTACTACTTGGTGGCAAAATATTACTGGAATGCAAGCAGATAGTGATGTTGTTCATAGTCTTATAGCTCGTGATGTTAATAATTATATTACTCAATTTAGGTCTAAAGGTAAACTTAAAATTGAATCTAAAGGTGCTCTTAATCCTATAATGTATTCTCTAGATTTAACTAAAGGTTATTCTATGCCTATTGTTGCTCAAGCTATTGAAAACTATTTTCTTAAGAATAAACCTGTGATGGATACTCTTCAAGAAGCTACTAATATTCTTGACTTTTGTCTTACTCAAAATGTAGGTAAACAATTTCATGTAGAAGAAACTAAGATTGAAAATGGACAAGTTGTTCATGTTGTTTGTCAAAGATATGTTCGATTTTATGTTTCTAATAGAGGCTATATTATTGAAAAAGTTCATAATGAAAATGGTTCTCGTAGTAGAATGGCAGCTGGTTCTGTTGTAACAGTTATTAATAGTCTTGATGATAAAGATATTTCTTTAAGAGATATTAATTTTAAATTTTATTATCAAGAAGCTATGAAGATTATTAATCCTATTAAACTTAAAATTTCTCCTAAAGGTAAAGGTAAAAGTAAAATTAAAAAATATAGTGGTATGTATAATCCTATTTTTAATGAAAGTGATTTTGAATGAAAAATGTAGTTGAAGAGTCTTATATTAGGCTTATTAATATTTGGGGTTCTAAACAATATAAAGGTATTGGAACTATTCATTGTGTTCAGCCTCTTCAATATACTGAAATTATCAAGAGAGTTATTATTCTTATGCGTAATAAAAATCCTGATATTAATGTATTTATTGCTGTTGGTTGTTGGGATCAAAGAAACAGTATTATTAATGCTCTTAAAGAAAACAATATTAGTTTAGGTCGTATTACTATTCTTACATATACTTATGTTAATAGTAAGTATAGATATAAATATGATATTTCTATTGTTGTTGGAGTTAATGAATGGAATCATCAAACTTATACAGTTTTTGATAATGCTACATTTAAGCTTATGCTTATAACTAAAGATGCTATTGATACTGTTAAACTAAAAGAGATTTATGATAATATTCCTCCTATTAGTGATAGTCTAAGTTCTAGTGGAATTAATTCTGTACGAGCCTTACTCCCCGTAGAGGAACACAGAGAGCAAATTCTATTTATTAATCGAGAAGATATTACTACTTATGATGAATATACAGAGTTTATTACTCAAACTATTCAAGTATTTGGTAATCTTGATAATATTAAATGTGCTCGAAATGGTACTCAAGATGGACGTAGTGCTATACAATATATTACAGAAATAGCAGAATATAACGGTTGGAGTGCTAATATGGATATGACTAATCCTTTTAGTAAACAAATTGATGAATGTTATAATCCTCTTGTTCTTGCTGAAAAAGTTAAAACTTTCTATAATATTGTTCGTGAACGTATGTTGCTATGTTCTGATAATGTTTCTAAATTGAATAGAATAGTTGAGATTATTAAAGATAATCCTAATAAACGATTTCTTATTATTAGTAAGAGAGGAGAATATGCTGCTGCTATAACTAAATATATTAATGATTCGCTAGGTAAAATATGTGGTGATTATCACGATAAAATTGAAGATAAAGTTCTAGTTGATAGTAATGGTATTCCTGTTTTGTACAAGTCTGGGATGCACAAAGGAAAGCCGAGAATAATCAAATCTAAGGCTATTTCCACGCTGAATTTGAAGGCTTTTAATGATGGCTTATTAAGAGTATTATCTATAAAAAATAGTTCAGCAGCAAGCCTAAAAACAAGCGTGGACGAGTGGATAATAACATCGCCTCTATGTGATACAATAACTGAACTTATTTATCGTTATAATAATGTTGCTTGTAATCAATCAAAACTTAGAGTACATAAACTTTATATGGCTGGTACTATCGAAGAAGCTAGTTTAAAGAAAGAAAAGTTATCAGCTAATCATGAAGTAATAGAAAATATTAAATGTGATATTAGTGCTCAAAATTTTGATGATATTATTTGCTAGTATGAATATAATAGTTACATTTGTTGTGTAATCAAAATCGCTCTTTGATAGAATGGACGAAGATAAAGAAGTTAAAGTTAATGATGCTGCTGTTGCTGTTAGCAATAGTGGTATTGAAAAACAACATGGTGTTCAACATTCTGTTGCTCCATATCAGCTTAATTATATGAGTGAAGCTGAAATTGCAAGTCTTGAAGTATTTATCAAACGTGTTATGCGTAGTGATAAATGTGGTATTAAGTCTGTTGAAGATGGTCTTGCTATTGCAATGAGAGCTAAAGACCTTAGACTTCCATTTTCTACTTGCATTGAACATATTCATGTAGTTCAAGGTAAAACAGGTGTTGATGTTCACATTATTAAGGCATTACTTGTCAAAGGCAGCGTGAGTTGGGAAAAAGTAGATAATTATCGCGCTCTGTACGAATATACAGATGGCTTTAATGCTTATGATGAAGATAAACTTCCATCTGACTGTATTAAGTGTCTTACTCCCAAAGAGGCACAAACTAAAAATGCAGAAGATAAAGACCATGAGCATATATATGTTTATCCTGTTAAATATTATAAAGATTATAATGGTAATGTATATAAAGAATATCAACTTAATGGTAAGTTTGAAATAGCTACTAATACTGCTGAAGCTAAACAAATTGCTTCTACTGGTAAAGTTCCTGTTTATAGAATACCTGCTGTTCCTATTGATTATATTACTAGTTATCGTTTTTATCGTAAAATTGGAGAACGTAATATGGTTGCTACTGGTGAGTTTACTTATAAAGATGCTATTGTTGCTGGATGTTTTGAAAAAGATACTTATAAGAAATATCCTAAAATAATGATAAGTCATAGAGCATTTGTTTATGGTGCTCGTGAAATTGCTAATGATTTAATTATGGGTTGTTTAAGCACAGAAGAATTAAAGACTATGCAAGGTATTGATTTGAGTAATGAAGATATTATTGATATTACTGAAATTCAATAACATGGAAATTTGGAAAACAATAACTGATTATCCAAATTATCAAGTTAGTAATTATGGTAATGTTAAAAATATTAGATTTAATAGAATTTTAAAATGTACTATTACACCTTATGGTTATAAAGTATGTTCTCTTGGCAAAAATAAATTTTATAAACCTTATTTTGTACATAGACTTGTTGCTTCTGCATTTGTAGATAATCCAAATAATTATCCTTGTGTAAATCATAAAGATGAAAATAAACTTAATAATAATAGTAATAATCTTGAATGGTGTACACAAACTTATAATCATAATTATGGCAATGCGATAGAAAAACAAACTAAATCAAGAAGAGAAATTGTAGTTGCTATAAAAGATGATATTTGTATTATTGCTAGAAGTGGAAAAGATTTAAAACGATATCTTAAAATTAAAGCTGCTCCACATTATGCTATTGTTAGAGTATATAAATATTATGGTTATAATGTTAGGTTTGGTTATTCTAATGATAAAATTAAACTTAAGGATAATATTATTGTAAAAATTAAAAACAACATTGTTGTTGAAACTATAAAATAAATTATTAACATTTAAATTGAAAGAAAAATGAAAGACTTTAAAAAAGGTTTGAGTTTTGGTATGGGTATTGTTAATGCTGGTCAAAGAGCAGTTAGTGAAGAACCTGAATTGGTAGTTGTTTCTACTCCCGGTAGTTTCCGTATGACTGCCCAAGTTTCTAAAGCTCTCGGCATTGCTCATGGTGAATATGTAATGTTCATTAATAACTGTGCAAATATTGATAATGCTATTATCAATAAAGTACCCGAAGTTGTTGCTTTCTGTGAAGAACAAGGTTTGGATATTGAATCTCCCGAAGCTGCTATGGCTATTCATGCTGAATTTGATATTTGGGCTTTGGCTAAAGGTATTGCTGAATTAGACAAGAATGGTAATCCTTGCACTACTCGTGTTCGTATGACTAAGAATGATAAAATTAAGTATGTTAATACTTATTTCCAAGAAACTCTTGAAGGTGCTTTATCTTCTTCTAATGAAGAACTGAAAGCTGCTCTTAGTCGTGAAGGTATTACCGAAGATGAACAGAAAGAACTTTTGGTTAGCTGTATTCAAGGTGATGAAGTTGTTAAAGTTAAAGGTTCTAAATGTGCTAATACTGCTGCTTTGTCTGGTATTGGTGTAACTCTTAACTTTACTGATTCTAATGTTTGGAAACAGTTAAAATCTAATATGACTGATGAAGAAGCTACTTCTAAGAATCGTGTTTATACAGTAGATATTGATAACTTGCAGGAAGCTGTTGTTAATAACGGTCATAAAGATATTGTTGTTAAGATTGCAATGCTTACCGAATATAAAGATGAAGAACCTATTCGTATCGGTAAGAAAGATGAAAAAGAAAAAACTGCTAAATAATCAAATCTTCGTCCTAGAAATATAGTATTTTGAACATAGAGCTGCATTGTTAGTATTGCTAATAGTGCAGCTCTTATTTTATCTAATAATTCTTTTAATTACTTTAATTATGTCGACAGAAAAAGAAATTAAGAATGAAGCTGCTGCTGTAGCAAGTGCTGAACAAACTGCTAATGCAGAAGTACAAACTCCTAAAAAACGTAGAGGTAGAGGTATTAATAACGATTTACGTGATGTAACTCGTAAAAAGTTTGATGAACGTACTGATTGTAATAAAGCTAATGGCTTGTTTATTGGTCATCTTGAAGATGTTAAAGTTGATTGGGCTACATTGAAAGATGATGTTCAAGGTATGCCTTCATTTGCTGGTATGAGTATTCCTTATCTTACATTTACTTTTGCTAGTAATCATGAAAATATCAATGAACGTCGTTATGTAACTCAACGTCTTCTTCCTGCTGAAAGTAATGTTGAAACTATTCCCGGTGGTAAAGGTGCTTGGAAAGTTGATAACATTTTCCGCTTTATGAAACATATATATAATGTATTTGTTCTTAAAGGTCGTGATTTAACAGAAGAAGAAATTGATGCTCTTACTTTGCCTTTTGAAGATTTTGATGAAAATATGCAGTATGTACCTGTTGAAGCTGAAGAAGTTATAGCTGGTTATAAGACTGTGTTTGAAAATTATGTTAAGTTACTTAACAATAATGGTAAACCTGTTTATAATGATGCTAAAGGTAAACCTATTACTATTTGGATGAAACTTCTTCGTTTCGTTAAGAATGATGGTAAATGGCGTGCTGTTGTTGGAAGTAAATCTTCATTTGGTGATTTAGGATTTCCTACATTTATCAATGATGGAGTTATTGAACTTTATAAAGAACAATCTGCTCCTAGTTTGCATATTGACCCTTATAAAGAAAGTATTGTTTATCAAAAATCTGCCGAACAAGCTAAACAGCCAAATGTTGCTATGCCTGGTGTTGGTGTAATGCCCGGTGTTCAAACTGCTGCTCCTATAAATCCTGTTAGTGGATTTAATGGCGGTGGAGATTTTAGTCCATTTGGTGGTGGTAATGATGCTGCTGGTGCTTTTGTTAATCCAACAGAAGATTTGCCATTTTAAAAAATTAAAGTTAGTTAAATAGTTGTATGTAAGAGGATTGGGTACTATTTTAGTACCTAGTCCTCTTTTTTTATATGTTCACGATAAAGGTCAAATTAGAAATATTATGAAAAGAAATATTAGTAATACTATTTTAACTAAAGATTATATTTTCTCTAAAGTTAGTCAAATTACTATTTTTAGCACTTATACTGGAATTAGTGTTGAAGATATACAACATTGTATAGATACAGGAGAATTTATATCTAGTCCTTTTCGTGAAGATACTCATCCTAGTTTTGGTTTTAGATATGATAATAGGAATAAACTTAAAGGAAGAGATTTTGCTGGATATTGGTGGGGAGATTGTATAGATGCTGCTGCAACTGTACTCTCTGAAATTGTTCATAAGCAAATTGATATTTCTATTAAAAGTCAATTTCTATTTGTTCTTAAACATATTGCTTATACTTTTAGAAATATTATTTATGGACAAGATAAAGATGAAAACAACGATTATAATATTGCTAGGGCTATTAGTAATGTACGTAATCATAAACCTATTATTGAACTTGTTACTCGTCCGTGGAATAATTTAGATGCTAAGTATTGGGGACAATTTGGTATTAATCTTAATTTTCTTAATACTCATTTTATTTATCCTGTTGACCAATTTTATATTAATCGTTCTACTAATCCTATTCCTAAATATTTTTATGATAAAAATAAAACAGATTTATGTTATGGTTACGTTCTTGGGCAAGATAAAAGAGGAATAGTTAATGTTAAACTGTATTTTCCAAATAGGAATAAGAAAACTGAAGTTAAGTTTATAACTAATAGTAATACTATTGAGGGAGTTATTAATCTTGAATTAGATAATTATGACGTTATTATTATAACTAAATCTACTAAAGATAGATTAAGTCTTGAATGTTATCTAAAGAGTATTAATCATTCCATCCTCTACGGGGGGTCTACCCTTGAATCTAAGACTATTGGTGTTGTTAATATTCCACATGAAACTTATAAACTTCGTCAAATTGAATATGATTGGCTTCGTAGTAAACTTAATCGAAATGGTTTTCTTATTAGCCTTATGGATAATGATAGAACTGGTCTTATGGAAGCTGTGATTCTTAAGAATGATTATGATATTATACCTATTATTATTCCTAAAGAACTTGGCGTTAAAGATTTTGCAGAATTGAGAAGTAGTTATTCTACAAATGTTATTAATGAATTAACTCAACAAGTTGTTAAATATATAGAAGATAATTATGGAGAAGAAACTGAATTTACTTGGGATACGGAAGAAAGTAATACTTTGCCATACTAAAAGTCTAGCTGGTATTACCTATACTGTTATGCGTCCAATTACTGAAGAGGATGAACAAAATCTTGATAAATGGGAATGTATTAATATAGATGGTAAACGTATTGATAAAAAAGATATTTATTGTTATGGAGAAATTAATCTATCTTCTAATGATGACGTTGAATATATCAAAAAGTTTAGCCTACTTGATACTGATAATGGTGGAACTATTCATAGTAATTTTAATTATCAAGAAGGTTATGCTCTTATTGAAGGAATAGCTAAAACTTATCCTACATTTGATATTATTGAATGGTTTAAATATAATCATTGTCTTATAGGTAAACCAACTCGTATTATTATTTATAAATGTAAGAAAGAAAATCTATGATAATAAAAGGATATGAAGAAAAGCTAGATGATAGAGATGTTAGATATATTAATTATGTTATTGATAAATCTACAATGGCTGATGCAATTGAATCTTATATTAAAGATTTAGATTGTACTACTATTTATCCTGATGGTTCTCGTCCTAGACAAACTATTAATTATGGTTATCGTATTACTCTTTCTAGTATTGAATATATTCTTGATAAACTTTATCTTGTTCTAGAACATCATCCAGAAAAAGCTCAAAGTTATATTGATTATCGTAATACTATTATTAAAAGAATTATTGATATACATGAAAAAAATCTTGATTTCGAGAGAAGAAACCCAATACGATATTATAGTAAAGAACCAAGGAAATGCACTAGAGGTGCTAGCAGAGTTAATCAATCAAAAGATGTCTTTACGGGTAAACCCATTGATGTTAGCACCGGTATTGCAAAGGCTATTAAGCCTAAAAAGGAAACGATTGCTCAGCGTAAAGCTAAACTTCTAGGTGGTAAAGCTGTTAGTTTTGCGTTTAATGGTTTAAAAATAAGTGAACATAATGAATAAACTTTATCGTAGAAATAATAATGGTGTGCCTACTGTTTGGTGGGCTGAACTTGACAGTGGTACTAATAGTATCACTGTTTTTTATGGTCTTGTTCGAGGTAATATTCGTAAAGAAGTTTATACTGTTACTCAAAAAGATGGTCAAAAAGAACTTGAAAGTAGATATAATGATAAGATTAAACAAGGATATACATATCTTAATGAACTTTGTGATATGCAGGGTTTACCCCCCGTGGAAGATGGAGATAATGATACTCTATTTAATTTTCTAAATACTTATCTACCTAAAGACCTTAGTAATGGAAACAGTAATCTTCTACTTCCAATGCTTGCTAAAACGTATAATGGTAATGTTTGGAAAAAAGTCAGTTGTATGTATGGTCAGTATAAGATTAATGGTCTACGTTGTATTGTTACTGCTTATACTCAAAATGATATGTTTAAACCTGTTAGGCTTCGTTTCCAAAGTCGTGAAGGTCTTACTTGGCATACTCTTGGCTATCTTGAAGATTATTTGCTTGCTACTATTAATACAAATATTATCGACGATATGATTAATGGATTTGCAGCACTTGATGGTGAAGTTTATCTTCCCGGTTATACTGTTAATCAAATTAATCATTTTGTTAAAGATGCTAATTGTGTTGAAAATAAACTTCTTCAATTTTGGTGTTATGATATTATGATGGAAGGTAACCAAGCTCATAGAAATATGTATCGTTATCATATTAAAAAGCCTACTTCTTTTAATAGTATTAAAGAACATTATAATAATAAAGAACGATTGATTATTCTTCCTAACAAATATATTACTAATGATAATGAAGCTATTGACGCTAGAAATCATTTTATTAATCTAGGATTTGAAGGTCTTATACTTCGTAATGCTAAAACTAATTATCAATATGGTAGACGTAGAGCTAATTATATGGAGAAGTTTAAAGGTGCTGCTGAGGGAGATTTTATAATTCTTGATATTTATAAAGAAAAGAAACGTGATTTGCCTATTCTTCTTTGTAAAAATGATATTAATGATGAAAAGTTTGAAACTCGTTTAAGTGTTGGTCATATTGTTCAACAAGAAGTTTTATTCGATTCTCAATCTTATATTGGTAGAACTGTTCATATAGAATATGGCGAACGAAGTGGCGTTGCTAGAGTTCCATTTCATATTAAAACTGTTGTTATAAATGGAGATACTAGATTATAATGTAATTAAGAATAATAATTTTGATAGAACTAAATCTTATTTTAGTTGTTATTATAAATCTATTATTCTATTTACTGATTATGATGCTAAAAGTTATAATTTTGCTATTAGATATAATGATGCTACTAGAAATAATGAACTTTATGTAATATTATATAAAGATAAAATTATTAATAATAATATTCCTATAACTAGAGATGCTAATACTGGATTTAAATTATTTCTTATTAAAGAAGTTATTAATCTTCTTGATGTAAGACTACGTAATAAATTTGTTATGTCTAAAAATGATTTTAATGTTAATGTTAAGTTTGTAGAAGAACGTAATGATTTTTGTATTATTTATCATATAGATATTGAATAAGGTGAAGCCTAGTACATAATATGGTGTGCTAGGCTTTTCTATTTGTTAGAGGTCTAAAACTATACAGAACACGCTCGTAGATATGATTCTTTTTGCCTGTATTCGATTTTATATATCAGAATGATTAATCTATCACGATAAGATTTGCGTGTCATGTTGAGCCTTAAAATGCGTCATTCTCACTATGATATTTAACATTAAATTCAGCATCATTATTACTAGTAAATTCCTATTATATTTTTATATTTGTCTCGATAAACAAAAACAAATTATTATGAGTATTAATAAAGTTACTATTGTTGGTATTAAAGGATTTAAAGGAAGCGGTAAAGATACAGTTGCTTCTATGATTAGTTATATCCTTCATGATGGTATTATGAAAGCTAGTTATGATACTTGGCTTCTTTATCATAAAAATGATTTTATCGAAAATGATGAAATAATTATTCATTTTGCTGATAAACTTAAAGATGATATATCTGAATTTTGTGGTATTGACCGTAAACTTCTAGATAGACAAGATGTTAAAGAAGAAAATTATTATAATTTTAAAACTGGTATTGTTTCTAATAATATTAAAGATGCTACTTATGTTGTGGATAAATGTAATGATGCTATATTAAAATATAATGACTTATCCTCATATCTTGTTTTATATAATAATAATGTTAGTATTAAAATTAGAGTTCTTCTTCAATATTATGGTACTAACATTATTAGAAATCATTTTTGGAGAGAAGCTTTTATTCGTTATACTATGAATAAAGCATTTGATATAAGAAATAGTAAAGGACAATGTATTATAGCTGATGCTAGATTTGATAATGATGAATGTAAAGCTATCAGAGATTGTGGAGGGATGATAATTAGAGTAGATAGAAAATCTAATAATGATAATCATGACAGTCACGAAAGTGAACAAATAACAATTAATAAAGATGATTATGTTATTGATAATACTGGTACTCTTGTTGGTCTTTTCTATAAAGTTCTTAAATTTGTAACTGATTATATGGTATGAAATTACATCCTATTTTTGGTATAAATGCTCTTGCTAGAGTTTGTATATGTTGTGGTAAAGTTATTGGTTATACTCCACTTGGAAATTCTGTTGAAGAAGATGCTAGTAAGAGTAAACAAATAGCTGAAGCTATTGTATGTAAAGAATGTATAGATAAGCTTGATAGTGAAACTTGTTTTATAGCTTGTGACATGGATAAAGATAATTATATAACTGCTACTTATGATACTTTATGGATTAGAAATAAAGGTCTTAAAGAATTTTTTAAAGAGCTTGATTCTATACAGCCTATTAATATTATGCCTAAAGAACATTTTTATACTGTGTTTGGAAATGTAGTTAAAGATTTTTATAATAATCAAGAAAATGAAAATAATTGAACCTAAAGTTGAACTTTGGCAACAAGGAGGTGATGCTAAAGCTCATGTTGCTAGATGCGCAAGAATTTGTTATGGTAGAGAAATAGGTAATGATGAAGCTACTGTTAAAAGATTACTTGATAGTAGACATTGGAGTATGTTTCGTCATGAAAGTGTATATGCTATTATTCCTGTTCATGAAAGAGAATTAAAAGATTATCCTCTTCTTGTTCTTTCTAGTCCTTATATTAAAACTCATACATACGATGGTAATGTTTATGTTGCTACTAATGGACAATTTATATTAGATAAATTTTATCCTAAATTTATTGAATTAATAAATATGCATAGAGTTACAGAAGATGAATTTAGTAATACTGAATTTGGATTTGATATGATGAGATATACTTTTTGTATTGATACACAAATTAGTACTTCTCGTGAATTAAATCGTGTTAGTCCTAATAATATTGCTGAAAAATCAACTCGATATGTATATGAAGATGGGAATATTTGTCGTCCTCATTGGATGACTGATGAAGAAGTAGATTATTTAAATAATGAACCTATTTTTGAAGAATGGTGCAATTCTCATAAAAAAGCATCTATTTATAGAAATAGTTGTAATGATTCTTTTAATAAATATAAACTTCTTGTAGATATTGGTATGCATCGTCAAGATGCTCGTGGTGTTCTTCCTCTTGATACTGCTACTAGATGTGTTTATACATATTCTATTGATGAATGGAGAGCTATTATTGACCTACGTTATTATGGAACTACTGGTAAACCTCATCCTAATGCTAAAATTATAGCTGGTATGATTAGAAATAATTTAATGGAACTTGGATATGACTTCAGAGATTGATAAACTTAAACACTTTCATGTTGAAAATTATAGTGATACTAATTTCACTGATGACTTAAATGATGGTGAAGAATTTCTTTATACTACAATTAGGTGTAAAGATGATAAAGAAGTAACACTTTTATGTAAATATGTTAAAAATAAACATATTGGAAATTGTCCTGATTGTGTATTTAATAAGTATCTTTGTTATGGTCTTTTATGTAATATTGTTGTTCTTAAAGTAATTAAAAATGAAGAAAAGTAAACGTTATATTAAAAAGCAAAATAATAAACCTCTTATTAATAAGAAAGTTTTAGCTAAAGTTATTAGAGAAAGTAATATTTGTAAACATGCTATTAAAGAACTTAAACTTGCTGGATATGGTAAAGGAAAAGGTGGTCCGGATGATTGGATGTATCAACAAGTAATTGAAGCTGTTGCTGTATTTGCTTCTCATGGTAATAGTGGTATGTCTGCTCCTTGGGAAATTAATCTTGTTCAAAAACTATGTGATTGGGATATTATTAGTCCTCTTCGTTTTACTGATGATGAATGGAGCCAAATAAGTTCTGATGGTACTTGTCAAAACAGACGTAAATCTGATGTATTTAAAGAACCAGATGGCAGTATTCATTATAATGGAGCTTTTAATAAACGTCCTATTAGTAGATATAATTTTAATACTAAAGAATGGACTGAAAATAAAAATCCTATTTGTTGGAGTGGTGGATTATTTGAATATAAAGATAATATTCTTACCGGTAGATATTTTAATCAATGTCATTTACTACTATATAAAATTAATAAAGGATGGACTCCTCGTCCTACAATAACTATTGATTGTGTTGAAATAGAAATAGCTCCTGATAATTGGATTATGGCTGTTGATGCTAATAATACTAATTTACTGTTACTTAATGTTTATTATAATATTCAATGGGAAGAATGTTCTTGTTTAAGAGGTATTCGTCTTGAAGATGTTACTGTTGAACTTGAAAAAGAAGCGTATGAGGAAATGAGACATAATATATAAATTATTAACTATTTAAATATAAAACTAATACTGATAAAATGACTGCTAGTGATTATACTCATTTATTTGGTTATTTAAATCCTTATTACCGTTCTGCTTATAATGTATCTAAATGTAGAAAATAATGGCAAGTATTTATAATATTACTACTGAACTTGAGGATATATTTCTTGAGTTAGAAGAAAATGGAGGTGAATTAACTCCTGAACTTGAAGAACGCCTCGCTATTACACAAGAAAGTCTTAAATCTAAACTTGATAGTTATCGTAAAGCATATACTATGTTTAATCTTGAAGCTGAATCTTGTAAAAAAGAAGAGCAACGATTAGCTGTTCTTCGTAAAACTAAAGAAAATAATGCTGAAAGACTTAAAAGTGTTATGCTTGATGCTGTTATAACTTATGGAGATTTAGGTAAGTCTGGTAATAAAGTTATTAATTTAGTTGATAGTAAACTCTATACTAAGAACAGTAAATGTGTTGAGATTGATGAAAATCTTAATCAAATATTTATTGATTTAGTTCTTGAACATTTACAATCTCTTTGGGATAATGATATGATTGATAGTAATTTCTCATTTAGTAGAGATGTTCTTCTTGAACAAATTAATAATAAATTTACTGAAAGATATCCTGAACAATCTGCTAGACTTAGAGAAGAAACTGGAGGGTATTTTACGCTTGATGATTTAGATTGTATTAAAGTTAAATTTGAGATTGAAAAAACTGTTGGTGATTTAGCTAATAAAATTAATTTTGATTTACTTAATACTTTCTTTAATCATCAACATGAAATGACTAGAAGTAGTAGTATTAATAAAACTACTATGAAGAATATTCTTAATGATGGTAGAGATATTAGTATAGCTAAACTTGTTGAAAATACTAGTCTTATTATTAAATAATTTGGTTATACTCCCCGTAGAGGACAGAATTAAGTTCATCCTCCACGGGGAGTCAACACTACTAATCTTGCTAATTATGGAACTAGAAGAAAAAGTAAAAGAATTAATAAAATGGTATATGGATACTTATGGTGTTAATAAAACTCAAGCTATTAGAGATATTGAAAGTGTTATGTTACGTATAAGTCATAAATAATATGTATAAAGTAAAAGGTAAACCTTGGGCTTATTCTGGTGCTATTGATGTATCAGATTGTGCTACTGCTAAAGAAGTTATGCTTAAAGCTGGACTTAATTTTAATGTAGCTAAATGTGAACTAGTTGGTAAAATGCCTATTAAACTTACTGGAACTGATGAAGAACTTGACAGAATTATTAAAGAACAAAAAGAAGGCGCTCATGTTTTTGGTACTGACATTTATCGTAAGTGTGATAACGCCTTTGCTACCTATCGTACTGATTACAATATTCCTTTAGGTGTTGTTAAAAGTAAATACACTATTGTTCAAAATAATGATGCTTTTAATTTCTTTGATGACGCTATTGGTAAAAATTCTGCTATTTGGCAAACTGCTGGATTTTGGGGAAATGGTGAGAGAATATTTGTAAGTGCTAAACTTCCTAATAATATTCTTGTTAAAGGTGACCCTGTTGAAAATTATCTAGTATTTACTAATACTCATGATGGTAGTGGCGGAGTTAAGATTTTATTTACTCCTATTAGAGTTATTTGTCAAAATACTCTTAATGCTGCTATTCGTACTAGTAGTAATTATGTTAGTTTTCGACATACAACTAGTGTTCATAATAAGATTTCTGTTGCACAAGAAATACTTGGAATTAGTAAAATTAAATCTGAAGAATTTGGTCAATATTGTAATTTACTTGCTAATATTAAAGTTACTGACGAAGATGTAATTCAATTTATTGGAGAAAATCTTCTTACCGGTGATGAAATTCAACGTCTAAAAGATACAGGACATACTATTAAAGATATTGCTTATCGTAGTGGTTTAGCTTTAACTGATAGTAAAATAAGTAGTAGAAAAATGAATGTTATTTCTGATACTTATAGTTATTATTTTGATGGTCCAGGTCAAAGAGATATTCTTGGTACAGCTTGGGGTGCAGTTAATGCTATTAGTGGATATTATTCTAATATAGATAATATTGAAGGTACTAAGCGATTTGATAGTATTTGTTATGGTGATAAATCAAGAAAAATAGAAAATGCTTTTGCGCTTGCAGAAGCTCTTTAATTTAATAATTTAATTATATATGGAAGTAAAAGTATTTAAACTGAAAGAGATTAAGTTTCTTAACGGAGATGCTTTAAATATAAAGCAATGTTGTATGGTTCAACCCATTCTACCTACTTATGGTAAAGAAGGTGATGCTTGTATGGATATTTATCCTATTTGCTATGAATATGATGTAGATAAAGATAGATTTATTTATCATACAGGTTTAGCATTTAATATTGGAGATGATGCTAATGGTGAACCTAATGAAATGTCTTTACGTCCTAGAAGTAATCTTACTAAATCTGACTTTTATATGCCTAATGCTCCTGGTACTCTTGATTGGGGTTATCGTGGAGAACTTCTTATTATTTTTAAGAATCGTACTTCTAGAGATTTAGTTCATGCTGTATCTACTCTTGTTGAAGTAGTTGATACACTTAGAAAACATATGCATTTACCTGATAGTATGGTTGGTAATGCTAGACTTAAACTTAATAATGTTAGAACTACAACTACTAATATTCTTGGTAAACTTTCTACTCCGCCATATAATTGTGATGGTAAAGATAGATGTTGTCAATTAATTATTAATAGTGCTGAACGTATTAGTTGGAAAGAAGTTAAATCTATTGAAGAATTAGGAGAAAGTGAACGTGGAAACAAAGGATTTGGAGAAGGAACCGGTGGAGCAGCTAAAGCTTAAAGTTGGTGCTCGTTATATTCATAATAAAACGTCTAATGAATATATAATTATTAGTATTACTAAAATGAAACATCCAGATACAGGTGAATGGATTCCTGCTGTTATATATCATAAAACTAGCGAATCTGATATTTTATGGTGTAGAAGTGTTGAAAATTTTAAAAGTCATTTTAGTGATGCTAAAGTTGAAGGAGATGAAGTTTATCTATGAAAAAGTTAATCTTGTTTTATTTACCTGATTGTAATGTTAGTAAACTTTTTGAAGAAAGGCTTCATAAAACTCTTGCTCTTCCTGAGTTTGCCGGTAGGTTTAATCTTATTAGGCATAATCTATATACTGATACTGGTAGACAAGAAGCGCGTAGTGTTGGTATTAGTGATGCTCCTACTGCTTATTGCGATGGTGATATTCTACGTGGTGTGCAAAGTGATTACACTATTAGGAAATATCTTCGCAAGCTGTTAGGACAATCATAGATATGATTCTTTTGCCCTACATTGAATTTTAATTGCTATTGTGATTAATCTATCACGATATGATTATCGTTCAATGTGGGGCTTTAAAATAGCTAATTTTATAAATTCTCATTATATTATACGAATACTATGGTTAAAATTGAATTTTATTATAAAAGTGCTGATAAAGATAAAACAGAAGCTATGAGAGAAGCTATTGATATAGCTTTATTTGGTACTAATGTTCAATGTAATTTTAAAAATCTTCCTGACCATCTTATTCTTGAAGATATGATACTTGAAAAGGCTGTTGCTGGTAAGAATATTACTGAATATCCTACTTGTATTATATATCGAGATGATACAGAATATAAACGATATAGTAATTCTGTTACTTGGGAAGAACTTCGTAATGATATTAATTATCTTACTGGAGATGAACCTACAAGACAAACAAATAATATATTTGTTGAAGCGTTTATTGATGAACATGATTGTATAACTCGTGCTAAGTGTGCTGATGCTATTGCTTGGATGTGGAAATATCAGAATACTAAAGTAGAATATATTCAAACTAATGTTGATAATCCTAACAAATTTGCTGTTGTAATTAAAGATAGTTGGAGAACTTATGCTACTTATGTATATTCTGATAGTCTTACTACTGAAATGATTAAGAATACTCTTCTTAGAGTTCCTAATACTATTAAAGAAGCTGTTAAAAATAATGCTATTGTGTTATGATACGTATTGATTGTTTTACTAGAGATAGTTGTGACGCTTGTAAAATAGCAATTAAAAATATAACTGATGCTATTAATGAAGCTAATTGTGATATTACTCTTAATATTCGTAATACAAATCTAGATGATATTCTAAGAAAAGAAATTACTAAATTTCCTACTACTGTTATTACTAAAGTCGATAATGATTATAAAAGAAAAGAATTAGCTCGACTTGAAGGAAGTTTTCCTAGTGATTATATTAAAGATATTATTAATAAACTTGAAAAAGAATAAGCTATGACAGTTAAAGAACTTATTGATAAACTTCAACAATTTGATGAAGATAAACTTGTTTTAGTTGAAGATACTGAATATAAAGAATTTCAGGCTATTGATGTTGAACTGGTAGATGATAGATTTGTAATAATTACTACTACTATTAAATAAATAATTAAATTTTAAAATTATGGCTAAATTTATTGGAGTTAAAATGATTGAAGCTGTTCCTATGACAGCTCGTGAAGCAAATGACAAAGGTTATAGAATTGGTAATCATTTTTTTGAAGAAGATGGTTATGAAGTAACTTATCCTAATGGATATAAATCTTGGAGTCCTGCTAAAGAGTTTGAGAAAGCTTATTATAAACTTGAAGATCCTGCTGGAGATGTTCTTAAAGAAAATGATATTAAAAGATTTATTAAAGGTATTGAAAATGTAAAAGTTGGTACTAAAACAACTAATACTACTCTTACTTGTCTTACTGGATTTGAAGTTCATGGTCAAGCAGCTTGTGTAAAACCTGAAAACTTTGATTTAAATGTTGGTGTTAATTATGCTCAAATTAAAGCTGAAGATAAAATTTGGGAAGGTCTTGGATTTGTTCTTCAATGGGCTAAATATGGACTAAAGAAGTAAATAGTATTAATGCTAATGGTTTATATGTTATACGTAAAGCTGGCTCTAATAGAGCTGGTTTTATTTAATTTAATGGTTAGCTTGGAACCGCTACGAGTGCTACGCACTCTTCGCTATACTCCCCGTAGAGGATGGAATGGTAGTTGTGCTAGTAATATTAGTATAGTTATTAATGATAATGATTATATTGATTGAATGAATACTAGTCTATTCCATCCTCTACGGGGGGTTGAGCGTAGCGAAGCGGAGCGTTCTACTAATCCTTAAACTTATAGTCGTTGGCATGACTGAAACCTCGGTAGATAAGCTAGTCTTACTACTGGGGTTTATTTTTATCTTATTGTTAAACTTAAACATATTATAATTATGGTTGCATTTATTGTTCTTCTTGGTATTATATTTGGTGGTGTTAAACTATTAGCTGTTGCTAATAATATTAGTGATAGTGAAGCTATGGATAAGTATAGTGGAAAACTATTTGTTATTGGTATTATAGTTTTTGTTATTCTTATGTGTGTTATTGGTAATAATGATGATGGTTTTAATTAAGATAAAAGTAAAAGGGCTTGTCTAGGTAGTGATACCATAGGCAAGCCCTTATTTTTTACTAGATTCAAGTCCAGCTTATTCAAATATATCTTTAGCTATATCTTTATAAGGTATAATACTAAGTATATTTTCATCAAGTTTATAATAACTATTATTATTAGGTAAATCAAGAACTCGATTAATACTACGAACAACAGGTATATTACGAATAGCCATAACTTCAAACTTATTCATACCTTTATATCTACCAGTAGTATATTCCTCAGTAAAATCTTCTTCAATAAGGAATCTAGCAGCCATAGCAGTAGTACCAATTAAGTCATTAATAGTTTGTCCAATAGCAACAGGACTAGACCATAACTTTTTACCTTCAGCATAAGCACCAAATGGGGTAAATGAAGCAGCTTCAGAAGCAAGACGGTCAGCGTGATAAAGCATAAGATTATATATAATACTTTCATCATCATCTCCTCCCATACCAGTTATAGCAATTGCTCCAATAATAGCAGCTCCTACATAAAGTAAATCACCTAAATTACGTCTAATATTTGCTTTTTCATGTTCAGGAAGAAGTTCATAATTAAGTTTGAAATTAACAGCAAATGAAAGTAAATTCTTACCATAAATTTGAAATGCTTTAAGAACATCACTTACATTATTAACTTCTCCCACGTTACTTTCTTTAAATGGAATAGTTAAATAATCATAAAGACTAGTATAACTACCTTTTTCAATAGTACCTAGAGTTTCATTATAATAACCATTCCAACGATAACGTTTTTTAAAACCTGGATAAAGATGTTTATGATATTGCATAACCGTACCACCCCACCAATGTTGTTCTATATTAGCAGAACCAAGTTTATCATAAACACCATGAACTTTCTTATTTACTTCACGAACTTTATCAATAAATTTAGCATATTCTTTAAGAGTAAGTTTACTATCAGATTTTATTTGAGCAATTCCATCTTTAAGTTCAAACTGATTATAAATATCTGGAAGTTTAGCAAACTCTTTATCAATATTCTTAATAAGTTCTTTACGTTTAGCTATATATTCTCTTTGTTGTTCTTCATTAAGATAAGTCTTAACAAAATCGAATATAGGATTAGCTTTAAATAGATTATATTTAGCTCGTTTTTTATTATCAGCTTTAGCATCATCAATGAACTTATTGAATTGTTCAAGTAGAGCTTGGCTCTCTCCTCCACGGGGAGTATTTATTACAGACATAAGAGCATCTTGTTCAGCTTTACGATGATACATTTCTTTACTCATTATATCATAACCGCCTCTACTGTTATCAACAAGTCTATGAGATTTAAGCATAGCAAATAACATAACATTTTGCATATAATGCTCACCAACAGATTGAGGGCTAAACAATAATCCACGGACTCTACGAATATTTTCTTTAAGACCTTCAGCAGTGCTAACTTCAGTTACTCTATCAAAATCGACTACATGACTAAGTTTAATAATAGCATCTTGAATAGTACTACTATTTTCACTATACATATTAGCCATATAACTAACTGTTCCTTTAACCCATTCAGATTTACCAGATTCCCAATCTTTAAGATTAATATATTCACCAGCAGCTCTTTCCATAAATATGTTACTAGAACCAGTAAGAACGTTAGCTATACCACCAGTAATATTCATCATCATATATTTACTACCAGCAATGTTTTGAGCAAGAGAACCAAGTTTAACTAGATTAGGAGTTTTATTATCTTTATATTGTTCAAATACAAGACGACGTATAAAACTTCTAAGATGTTCACTAGTTCTAGTTTGTTTTTCTTGTTTATATTCAATTTCTCCACCAGCACTAGCTTCTCTATTTTCAGTTACACTACCTTTATAATTTATATCATAAGCAGTATTACTAGTAATAATTTGGTCAGCAGTATAAAGAAGATTTTTAACTGTTTTAATAGCATTATATCTATTACTTTCAATTAAGAAACTATTAAATACTTCTTCCCAATTACGATTAAGAATATCATTATGAATTTTATTATTCTTTTCAATAATCTCATCTCTAGCTTTAATTACAGCAACTTTACGTTTACTAAATTCCTCATCACTTTCATTAGGCTCTTTAAATTTAGGTATAGTAGGAAGTTGTTGTGTATCTTTATTAGCTAATTGAGATAATCTAGGATTAGGAATATCATAATCTTTATCAAAAGTTAAATCTTCATTATTTCTCCAACTAGTATTATTAGGAACATTGGCTGTCCAACCAAGAAAACTAAGAGCTTGTTCAAAGTAATCTTTAGCAGTCATATCTTTAGATTTAGGCAAAGCTGGAAGATAACCCATATCAACATATCTCTTATTACTATTAGTAAAACAATACTTTTTCATAAGTTCATTTACTTTATTCATAAGTTCAAGTTGATACTCGTTAAGATTAGTATAAGCGGCATTATCATATCCTGTTCCTACTTTGTATTTATTAACAAAATTACTATATTCAGGATTAATAAGTTCTTGTTTAGGAGTAATGTGCATTTGATTAATACGTGGTTCATAATTACCAACAACAGCTGAACCATCATCTTTAATCATTTGCATAGTAGTCCAAATACGAATAGGTTTAATAGTACGAGTATAAGGGTCAAAATAATGATTATCTCTATACCATTGTTTATATTCAACACTATCAATACCATATTTGTCAAGAACTTCTCTTTCTTTCATATAATAATATTGAGTAGTAGTTTCTCTAGTTCTTTTTTGAAGAATATTAATTGCAGCAGTTTTATCAATATCAGTCCATTTATCTAAATCTTTAGGTTTAATAATACCATAAATAGTTCGATTAGGTCTTTCTGCAATAGTTCCATTTTCTTCAACTTGTTCACTAAATACTTCTAGCCATTTATCATAATACTTTTTACCTTTAGCAAAAGCTCTATTTTTATCAAGTTCATATTGTTTCCAATTATAAGTAACATCACATTCACTTTCAATAAATTCAGCAACACGTTTTGCTTTAGCTTTATCAGTACTCTTTTCACCTCTAGTAATTTCATTAAATACTTCAAAACCAGTCTTGAGTTGTTCTAAATCTTCTTGACTAATATCAGCAGTATTAAGAGTTCTAGTAGCATTATCAAAATATTTTTCAAGTATTTTATTAATAGCTTCTCCTACATTAATTTCTTCTTCACTCTTTGATTTATTACCTGTAAGATAATTATAGAAATCAGCACGATAAATTCTTAGTTCATCTTCAGCAGAACGAATAATACCAGCATAAGGCATACCATTACCTTTAGTATATTTATATTTTCTAACTGTTTCAGCTTTTATAAGAGCTGCACGTTCTTCAGGTATCTTACGTCCATCAACTACGTTAAATTCATCTTTAGCTTGAAATTCTCTAATAGCAAGATTAAGAACACTATTACCTTTATTAGCATCTTTAAGTTCTTCAAACGCCCAATTTAAATCTTCTATATCTTTAATATCAAGAATATATCTAGTATTCTTACGAATCCATTCTTTAGTTTCATAATATTCAGGAACTTTCATAAGTTCTTCCATACTAATAAGAAGATTACCATTAGCATCACGTTGACTTTCATATTTACTAATAATAGAAAGTTGTTCTTTAAGTTTAGAATCAAATCCTTCTTTAGCTTGCTTATCATAGAACATTTCTTTAACTTTACGAATATTAGTTTGATAAGCACGAAGTCTTTCAGCTACATTTAAATCATGACCAATCTTTTTATTACCTTCTTCGTCATAAAGACTAGTAAGGCTATCCATTTGAGCATAGATACGCCCAAGTTCTTCATCTTGATTTTGTGTAGTAACATTATCAGTAGCTTGACTTAGAATATCTCGTATTCTACCATTAAGTCTTTTATATTCAGCAAATTCTTTAGGAATACCATCATCTCCTTTTTTAAGTCCTAATAAACTTCTTTCAAGATTTATAATATAAGTAGAATATTCAATAGTAACATTATTACCATCTTCATCTTGAACAGTGATTGGTTTAAGCTGATGAATAGTAGTCATATCAATAAATTTAGCTTTATTAGATAAAGCAATAAGATGTTCAACACTATTTATACCAAATTTTTGTTCAGCTTCAATAGCAGCATCTCTATATTTCTTTATCTTTTCTTCCCAAATAGGATTATTAGGTTGAATTAATCTACCATTATCATCAATTATACTATCAAGACTAACAGATTTAACATCTTTAGCAGCTCTGGATTTAAGTTCTTTAAGATAATTTCTAAAGTCATTAGATTCTTTAATACCATTAAGACGACCTTCTTCAACAGTACCCATTACATCTTTAAGTATATTTTGCAATACAAAGTTACGATTAGCACGAATATCTTGTATCCAATAGTCCATAAATCCAGTATCTCCATAAGCATCAAATTCTTTCATAAGACCACTTATATAATTAGGATTAGTAGTACGTAATTGAATCCATCTTTCAAACCAATCTTTTCTAGCAGAATGTACAGTAGTATTAGAATCAACTTGATTAACTAATTTTTGAATCTTTCTAATATTCTCTTTAGTTTTATCATCAAGATTTGTACTATCAATATCAATTTCGCTAATAAGTTTGTATTTATTCTTAAATGTATTAGCACTAAGAATAACATCTAAGAAACGATTCTGAAGTTGTTCATCTTTAAGAACTTTACCAATAACATCTTTATCGCTAATAGGTTTATCGATACCATCAATTTTAATAAAACGATTAATATCATTAAGAATATTATTAGCTTCAACATCTATATAATTAGCAATAACTGATAATGAAAATTCAGAATTATCAGAAAGACTACTACTATCAAGATAATTAATTTCAGCATTATTCAGAGCATTAAGAACATTTTGAGCAGCAGGTTGACCATGGCGAACAGCACGAGAAATAACTAAACTAGCATTTTTAGCAAATCTACCAATAGGAGTTTGGTCATCAACACTACTATATCTATCAGTATTACTAGTAACTCTATCTATTTCATTTTCATTAATTTCAATAAACAATCCAAGTTTATTATCTTCAATATTAGAATATTTAGCTTTATATTGTTTTAAATCATCGCTTAAATTAATAGCAGTAGTTCCATTAATGTTAAGATAAAATTTACCATTAATAGTATATATAGTATTATTCTCAAAAGGAGTATTCATAAAAGGCTGGAAATACTCATCAGATATATATTTACTATATAGTTCAGGAACTTCTTTATAACCTTTATTTACAGCTTCATTAATATTATCTTTAATACCATCAATAAATTTATCTCTTTTTTCTTGTTGAGTAAGACCTTTATAAAGAAGAACAGCTAATGGTTTATGAATATTATTATTAGCTATAATACTAGGCTCAATACTATTATAAGTTTCAAATGATTCAAGTCTATCAATAGGATAATAAGCTAAAGTTCCATTATAAGTTCCTTTAATATATAAATTTCTATTAATTCTAATAACATTAACAGCATCTCCATTTCTTATTATTCCTACATTATCAAGATTTTCTTGACCATTAAAAGTAATAATACCACTTCTTTTTAGACTATAATTAATTTTATTATTAGTAAGTCTTTTAAATGTATAACTAGGACAATTAAAACTATTATAATTCTTACGAATAAAACCAATTATATCTTCAACATTATCTTTATCAATAAGACCATAACTATTAATACCTTTCATAGCTATATCTCCAATAGCTATTCCGCCCTCACTCAATCCTCTAAGGGGAGTATTACTTATAAGTCTACTAATATTTCTAGTTCTAAATTTATGACCTTCAACAATAAAAGCATATTTAACTAAATCAAGAGCTGTAAGTTTAATAAGAGGATTGGGATGATTCCAAGCTCTATCAAATAATCTATGAGCTTCATCATTAGTAATATCACCTTGTATGTAATTAATATATTGAATATTTATATTACGGCGATTACTTCTTTCGTCATTAGCAACTATTTCAATATGTTCAAATACACTACCATCTTGACTAAAATTACGTTTAATCCAATCAACTTTCTGAGCAGGAGTAAGTCTAGCAAATACATTAATTTCAGTTTGTGTAGGTTCAAATATATTTTTAACTACAACATCATCAGTTTTAATATTAACTAATGTACCACTAACTCTACCAACTTCTAAAGCTCTAGATTGTCCAGTGCCATATTCTTTAATATATTTAGGATGAACAAAATCACCATTAACAATAGTAACAGGTAAATTAAGATAAGAACTACCATTATTACCTACTTCTAGTTTATTAATAAGATAATCTTTATAGTCATTATATAACTTTTCAGTCATTATTCCACCTTTAGTCCATTCTGCTATTCTATATACATAATCAATAAATACAGGATTAGCAGTTTCAAATACTTGTTGAGTAGCTTTAACACTAAGAGCAGTACTCATTTGTAAAAATGCAGCTAAACTAGGATAACTACTTCTAGATATATCTGATTTAATAAACGCATTTATACCACCACTAATATCAGGAAATACACTCTCTAACAGCAAGGTTTGACCCCCCGTAGAGGATGGAGCATAAATATTACTATTTTCAATAACAGTTCTAGCATCTCTAAATACTTTATCACTAGCATAAAAACTTTGTTTAGCACCATATTTATCAGCACTAAGAATATTAAGATTATTACTTATATCCTGTCCGATTAAGTTTAACCGATTGAATTGTGCTAGAACATAAAGGTCAAATAAAGCCTGCTGAACGCCATTCATTTCCCCTCTAAGACGAGATTTATATGCGTCTGATGAAAATATAAGGTCAGGTGATGAAAATGCTTCAGAAACGCTTAAATTGAATATTTTCTTGAAAGTTTCACCATAACTTTCATTAATAATATCAATTAGCTTTTTACGTCCAGCAAAATTAACTTTTTCACCAAAACCAAGACTATGAGCAACTTCTCTAATAGCTTCAGTAAGCGGATTTTTAGTACCTTCCGCAAGAACACTATTAGTTTCTTTCCATTTACGAACTAGTATATCAATAGCAGGTTGCCACATAAATCCAATAGCAGTATCATAATTACTTCCAAAGTCAACAATAGTTTTGAAAGCATTAAATGTATAAGTATTTTCATTATGTATAGCCCCCTCTTTCATAACATCGAGAATATGAGCAGTAGTCTGAGAACTATAAGGATTAATCAAATAACCATCAACATTCTTATCATCTCCAGACCAACCAAAATTCTTATGAGTAATACGAATATGTTTATTACCAATAGTTTCTACATTTTCTTTACCATATCTATTAACAGCTTCTTGCTCACTAATCACATCAGTAGTGTACATAACTTTAATACCTTCACTATGATTAGCCTTAGTAACATTACCAATACTCATAAAAGTATCTCGATTAACACTGATACCTTTAAGTTTAATACCGGAAGTAGCAGCATCAAACCAATCAAGTTGAGTAAAGAAATCACTAGGAGCAACAGTTGTTTTATTAGCACCAACTATTTCTGCATAAGTTTCATTAGCTTCTTTGACATTTTCAAAATTAGAAGTAGTAGTATTTTCTTCAAATGCAGCAGGATTATTAAGTATATCAATAAATGATTGAATAATAGCATTAGTTCTAGCAGCTTGACTACTTGTATCCTCCACGGGGAGTTTTAAGTATGATTCGTAAGACTTAAGTCCACCATCATTAGCAATTTTTTCAACAACTTTAAGATTACCATTATAACCTTCAAGAGTAGCATTAATAGCATCTTCGCTATTTTTTAAAGAAGCTCTAATATTACCTTGTTTATTATAAGTCTTACCAAGAATTTTACGACTAGCTTTATCTACATTATCTTTAACATAATTAATATATCCTACTTCATCTTTAGTATATCTGGCATGAGTAATTTCAGTTGGAACACCTTTAACAAGATTAAATGTTTTAGACATACCATAAACACTATCAACGTCAAAGTCAGAACCAGTTTGAGTAACCCATTCATCAGGAACAACAACAGTACTACCATAAGCATCTGGAAGAAACTCCTTAACATACATAATACATATAGATTGTTTACCTTCAGTAGGAATACGATAACCAATCATAGTACGTAAGCTATCAGGAACTTGTTCAATATTTAATCCTTTAAGTTTACTACTCCATCTAGGAAGTTTAATTTCAGTATAATAAACAGGAGTGCCATCAACTTCTCCAATCTTTTTATATTGAAGTTTACTATCCGTTTGAGTTTGTTTATCAACTTTAAATCCAAAATCAGATAGCTGAGCAGCGTGCCAACCACTAATAAGTTGTCTAGTAATATTAGTATTAAAATAACTATTAGCAATACTTTCAAGTTTACTATTAATATTAGATAAGAATAAAGGAAGATTATTAAATCCAGCACTATCTAAATCGAAAAACTCAAGAAGAGCTTTTTCAACTCCTTGTTGTTGAGCATTTTCTTTAAATCTATCAAAAAATACAAAACGATTAAGATTTTTAATAGTACCATTAGAATTTAAATCAATATGACCATTATCATCTAATCCAATACCAAGTTCAGCACAAGTTTTTTCAAAACTATTTCTAATATTAGCTACATAATTATTAAATACTTTATCTTTAAGTTCATTAAGTTCAATTCGATTAGGAAGATTATCAAGCATTTTCTTCATAATCTGAATAGCAGCTTTATTACTAGCATCAACCATATGTTGAGGAACTTCTTGCTGACGATAAAGATAATTATAACTAAATAGTTCAGAATTATCAAATACATTATTATCAAATTCTTTAAGAGCTTCATCAGTTAAAACACCATCATTATTCCAAAGTGTCATTCTGTTATGTTGTGCAACTTTAACAGTTTCAACAGTATTAATTTGATGAATACCTCTATTAGTCATTATATTATAGACTTTTTCAAGTTCTGTTCCTTTAATAAGTTTAGGAATAAGAACAAACTCAGCATTTTTTACTTGTCTAGGAACTTCAATGCCAACAGTAGTATCATAATATAAATCATAATAGAAATTCTTTTGAATTTGAACTTTATTAGCAAATTTAGTCCAATCAATTTTATCTATTGGAGTATCATCTATAAGACTTTGAATAAGTCCAGCATATTTATCTAATTCACCAGCAGCAGTAATACGACGAATCCATTCTTCAAGAGTAATATAAGATTGAGCATCATTAGCATTAACTCCTCCTTTAAACGGTTCTAGTATTCGTTCTCTGTCTTTTTTATCAAGCCCAGCTTTTTTAAGTTGGTCATCGAGTCTATCAATAACAACTTTATCAGAAGATTTAAAAGTATTATAAATAGTAACACCCCTAAATTTATCTTGAAGAACTACTTTTTTACGTTTAGTAACTCCATTAACAGTATAAGGAACAGTAACAGCATTACCTTTAATAGTTATATCATATAAATCAGTAGCTATATCTAAATCATTTTTAGTAAAATCAGTATTACCAAAAGGATTACCACTAGCTTGTACTTCTTTAATACGTTTTAGAATAGCTTGACCATTCTTATAAAAACTTTGGTCACCACCATACATATCGTACATACTATCTCTAACAAGATAATCATTAACTAGAAATTCAGCTAAAGATTCATTATTAATCCTATCATCAATAAATGTACCATATTTATTTTTAAGTTCTTTATAACCATTAATTATATATTCATTTAACCAATCAGCAACAGCATCTTCAAGAGCAATACGTTGTTCTCCATTAAGAACTACTTGATTATTAACATAGCTAAGTCCACGTGTAGACCCCCCGTAGAGGATGTCAATAGTCTTACCATATCCAATTAGTTCATTAAATGCCCCATTACTATTAGGAGTAATTTTACTAACTAAACGTTTAAAACTAAATACTCTACCAGCTAAAACTTTATGTCCATCTTTAGTAGTAAATACATTACCTTTTCCATCTTTATGATATTGATTATAAAAATGTTCAGGTTTATTATTATAAGTATCACTAAATTCAAAATCTCCATTAGTTAAAATAGGATTACCATTAGCATTAGTTTTAAACATTACATTAACAGCTTGAGCCATATTAGTAAGTTCTTGAATAGCTATATTATAATATTGTTTAAATAATGGATGTTCTCTATTTATAATTTTAGTTCCATCTTCTAATTGACTACGTAATCCAGCAAGACTATATCTAGGAGCAGTAATAGTAAAGTTTTTAGGAGCATCACTAGGTATAGGAAGTAAATAATTAGCAGTAGGAGTTTCAGAATTATTAATATCAGTCATAAATAATCCCATAGCAGTAATTAAATAATCACCGTCACTCATACTACGATATAAGTCATTATTGTTATTATCTAATTCACTAATACCATTAAGAAGAGAAGTCTTAAACATACTACGAGCATATTCAGTAAGTTTAGGAGTTCCATTTCCAATTCTTCTAAACAATCCATAATTAATTATATTACCATTACTATCTCTATGTTCAAGAAGTAAATTACTATAATCATATTGATGACTAGCAAACTTTTGTTTAGCATAAGCTTCAGCCATAGCGTTTTGTTCTTCAACAGTAGATTTATCATCATTGATTATTTTAGCAATATTAGTAATAAAACTTCTATTAATAACATCAGAACTTAAATTACCTTCAGGATTACGAGAATTAAGTTCAACAGGAATATAAATAATATCTTTAAAAACATCAGCCATTTGATATATAATAGAAGTATCACCTCTATTAATAAAACTATCAGGCATTTTAGTTTCTTTATCCTTTTTAAGTGCTTCTACATATTTATTATAATTATCGACTGTACGATTAATAACATTGGCAAAATTAATAAGATTATTAGCCATAGCTACACGACCAATCTTAGCAATAGCTAAATTAAAACTAGCTTGATTAATATCTGGAAATATTTCTTTAAAAGCATCATATAAATAAAGATTAGCATGAGGAGTATTTTTATATCTATCATATATACGAAACTTTTCACGAGCAGTAGGAATACGATTAGTAATAATATTATTCTTAACATTATTATAAAAAGTATTTTGTAAAATAGTACGAGAATCAGTATTAGGGTTAGTTACACGAGCACGAACATAATTATTACCATTAGAATCAGTTTGAATATAAGTTTCAATTTTAGATATAATAGGTTTATTAAACACCATCATATACTTATTAGCAAATACTTTATTTTTGCTAAGTAAATCATGTAATTGAATTAAACATTCACAATTTGGAATAGTTTCAGATATACGTTTAAGACTAGCTATAAAATTATCTACATTACTAGTATCAGCACTAGCATATAATATTTTAGATAAGTAATTAACATCAGAAAAAGTAACAACTCCTAATTCATTATTAGTATCAAAAGGATAACTTCCATTATCAAGTTGAGAAGCAGCAGTAAGTTTAGGTAAACTTGCAAGATGATATTTAATAATTTCTTCTACGTGTTTATTAAAATCTTTAACTTCACCAATACTTAAATTCCAAAGTTGAGTCATTAAATCAATACCATCATCTATACTATTTTCATCACCTTCAGTAGAAGTTTCATCAAGATAACCGCCTAATTCTTCATAATCAGTAGTTTGATATAATTCATCTCGTTTAATAAGTTTAGCTACATTTTTATTATTAAAAAGAGCTTCATTAAATTCAATATTAGTTAATGAACGAAGTAATGCTCCATAATTAAAATCTTTAGCATCACCATATTTACGAAGAAATGCTCCAAGACCATTAATTTTAATAGCAGGACTTGGATTATTAATAAAACTATTAAGTTCATTATTTTTAACTTCATCACTTCCGGCTAATTTCTTAGCACGTTTAAGTCCGGCATTAATAACAGTTTCATTAGTACGTTTTTTAATTTCATTAAAATTTAATGGAGCACCATTATATAGAAAATTAAAACTAAGTTTATTCATAATATCAGCCATATAAGTAATAGCTGTATCTCTAGCTTTAATTGTACTAAACAAACCACGTTCTTCTTTTTCAGCAACAGAAGCTATATCATCCATATTACGAAGTTTAATAGCTCTAGCTTCAAGAAGAGCATTATAAGCTTGTCTTCCAGAAGTTTTAACATTAATACCTTTATCAGCTACAATCTTCTTAAAAATTGGGTCTTCAACCATAGCTATAAGACTATAATAATCTGCATTATTAGAACCATGTTCTTTAATAATAACATTATTAAGATTATTATATCCTACAAGTTTAATATTTCCACAACTCATAAGTTTATATTTAAGTTTAAATTCATTAATAGTAATACCTCTATGACTAATGTAAAGTAAAATTTAATTACATCGTCATAGAGGCTGTTTTCTTTCGTTTTAAGCGATTTTTATCTTTGCTCGATTAATTCTACATACAGCTAAAACTGATGCGCCCTGTGTCAAGCAAAGTGGTAAATTCGGGCTGTTGGTCTATTGGCAAACGGCTAGTCAATTCAGCCATATTCAGCACTATATCATCATCAACACTACTAAACATATTAAGTCCATCATTAAGATTATCATTATTATAATTATAATCTTGACTGTTATCTTCATTAGGATTTTCAGTTTGTTCTGTACTAGCAGTTTCTTCTTCAAACTGAAAAGTTCCTTGAATAGCTTCTTGATTACTTTCTTTAGGCATTTTTTTAATAGCTTTATAAGCATCTCTAGCAGCAGCTAATAAACTATCTTCATTAATCTTGATACCAAGCATATCAGCAATAACTTCAAGAAGTCTACTAAACAAAGTCTTACGTTTATTAACTTTTCTATTATCATATTTAATTTCATTAAGTGCAGTCATAAGAGCATTACTAGTAATACTTTCAACTAGAAATTCTTCAAGAGCTTCACTTGTATTAAAGTTCTCAAACAGATAAGGTTTAAGTCTTTCTTTAGTAGAATCATCTTGAGTATCAAGCCAAGCTTTAAATTTATCATAAATAGGTTTAACTAAAGCAATAGCTTGTTCAGTATTATATTTAGTATAAAGTTGTCTATGTAAACTTTCATGAAGTATAATATTAACAACTCGATAAACTCTTTGACCGGCAATAGCAGAACTATTAAGTTCAATTGTATCAGTATCACGATGATAAACAGCATTAACTTGATTACCATTATTATCAGTAATACTATCTACAACTTGAATATTTTTAGGTAAAATACCAATCTTTTGAAGAGAATCAATATAATCAAGAGCAGTTTGGTCATTAGCAAAATACTTTTTAAGTCCACGAGTTAAATTCTTAGCAGTTATAGCAGATTCAAAAGCATTAAAATTAATAGCATTAAGAGTATCATCTAACATAAACTCTGATAGCTGTTCAGGTATTGCTCCATCCTCCACGGGGGGTCTACCCTCAAGTTCATAAGTAATATCAAGTTTAGAATGAACATCAATTTGCCAATTACCAGCAGTTTCATTAGTATTAGTATTAGCTAATTTAGTTCTAACTAAACCATTACTAATAATAAAATCTTGATAACTATTATAACTATAAGTTTTACCATCAATATTTATAATAGTTTTACCATTTTCACGATAAATATATTTATTAGTTTTATCATTAGTTTTTGTACTATCATTAATAAAATCTTTACTAATAGCAAATTGGGCATAGTTAAACATTTCATCAATAACAGGACGAAGAGCATTATCTAATTCATCAATAGTACTAGCATTAATACCATAACTTTTACCTATTTTAAAAGCACTATTAACAACATAAGGAGAATTAATAATAATATTACGTTTATAATTACCAGCATCAGAATTAATAGTAAAAGCATAATCCTTACCATTAAAATGTGCACCTTTAACATAAAAGCCTATATTAGTAGGATTAATACTAATTTGAAGTCCAGTATTTCTATCTCCGTTAATAAGTTTATTATTTCCAAATATATCTCCAAGACTTTGTTTAAGTTCACCAAAACTTATTTTACCACTAATATAATCTCTACAAAGGTTATTAACTTCATTTTTAATAGAATTAATAATACGTCGAGCATCACCTTTAAGTAGATTACTATTTAATGGAACTTGTTTACAAAAAGCATATAAAGAAGTACCGTCACTACTTGGAATACTAATAACAGGCATACCATTAGTAGTAAGATTTTCAATAATAGTAGGTTTGCTTTCTCCATTAAGATATACTTGACCTTGTACAACTACACCAAGTTTATTAACATCTTCGCTATAATTAACTACTGTTTCTTGTACATCATTCCATTCTCCATTAGCATCATCAATAGTATTAAGAACTCCATATTTAACATTAACAGCTTTAACTTTACCTTTAAAGTCACCTTTAACTATTGTAATAGCTTGGTCATAACTATTAAGAAGATTATTAAACCAACGATTAATACTAGCTTCATGACTATTTTCATAAGGTTGATTAAATATATATTTAGTAAGATTAACAAGATGTTCAGCTAAATCAAAACTTGCAACAGGAGTAGTAAAATCTCTAACTATGTCAGGATATTTAGTTTCAAATTCTTTAAATAGATTAACAAGTTCTTCTTGTGTAACTTCTTCTTTAACAGCAAGTTCATATAAATGACCAATAAATTCTTCGTCAAATCTATCACCATCAAGAATACTAATTAAAGCGTCTTTAAGTGGAGAAATAACTTGACCATTTTCAGCATGAATATTATATTTCCAACCTTGATTAACCATATCATAATTACCAAACTTATCAATATTTGGAACTCCTATATAACCAATAATTGTACCATTAGCAAATATATTAATACGTCTAAGTTTACTATCATATTCAGTTTCTAGATAATCACCTTGTTTAATAGAAGTAAACGCTTTAACATTTTCATTCTCTACTATATACTTAAGATTAACATTATTAGTATGTTCAACTTGAAGTCTTTCAAGACGTTCTTTAGCAATACCATCTACATATTGAACAAATTGTCTAGCATTAAGTTTCTTAATAGTTGATTCATCAGTAGCACGATATTTACCTTGATTATTAGTGCTTGCGTAAAGATAGTTTTTTATTTGATTAAACAAATAATTTTTAATAATTTTATTTCCTGTAATACTATCTATATATTCAACTAATTGACCAATACTAAGATATACTTTACCATTAACAATTTTACCTCTAGTATTACCTTCACTATCAACACTATTAGCAAAATCATTCATAACAGCTTCTATATTGTGTTCATTACCTGTAACAGTGGCATAAGTAGCATTAAGTAATAAACGTCTAGTGCTATCATCTTGAACAGAACTATATAAACTACCACCTGTAAGACCATCAATAATATTATTAACTATATCGCTAGCTTCTGTTTGTTCAAATCCAGCTTGACTAAGTTTATCAATAATAGATTGTCTAGCATTAAGTAAATCGCTACTAGTAGATTCATGTCCTAAAGAATCTTCTAAATCAGCTATACTTTCATAAACCAAATCAGTACCTATTTGACCACGTTCGAAATCATCATCTGGAAGAGTATTATTAACTTCAGGTTTAGGAGTACTAATAGGTTCTTGAGAAACTGGTTGTTCAGTTTGAGATTGAGATTGTTCAGTATTAGTAGGCTCACTAGGAACCGCTTCGCTTCGCTCCGCTATACTCCCCGTGGAGGATGGAGATGAACTAGCATCATCTACATCAGTTTCATTAACTTCATTAACATCAGGATTAACAGGAGCAACTTCTTCCTCTTTAGGAGTATTATTAACATCGTTTTCAATCTCTGCAATTTCAGCTAATTGTTCTAATGTAGTTTTAAGATGTTCATTACCTTTAGAACTTAAATCAAATGCAGCATAAGCATCTCGAATAGTTTTATCTATATTTGGTTTATTACCATTATTAGCATCTTTAATAACAGAATTAACATATTCTTTACCATATTGTTTATAAGCATTACGTAAATCGTCCATAGCTTTATTAACAATCTTTTTACGACTATTATCAAAGAAGTTATTAAGATAAATTATACGAGATTTAATATTATCATCAGATAGATTAAGTTGATTTTTATTAACTTCAACATTAATCTCAGCATTAACAACTTCTGCTAAATCTTTAAATACTTCATTATATTGTTTTTGAAGTTGAATAGCTGATTGAACATCATTTTTATTTTCAATATCAATAGGAGTATAAAGTTTATTAATAGCATCTAATCGTTCATTTAATTGAGCAATACGTTCTTGTTTAACATAATTATTAATTGCAGCGTTATCTTGAATAGTTTTAATATCTCTTTGAATACTATTAATAATATGCTGATAAATACCATTCTTAGCAGAATTAATATCAACATCTTCAATATGATTATTTGTAATATCTTGATTTAAAACATCATTAGCCCAATTAAGAAGATTATTATAATTTTCTTGACGATTACGAGCATGAACCATTTGAGTAGCTATAATACGACCAACTTCAAATCCACCACCAAGTCTATTAACTTTATTTAAAGTAGTATTATATTCATTTTTAAGATTATTAATTTCAGTTTTAAATCTATTAATAAGTTCACTACTTTCTTGTTGTTGTAATCCAAGTTTATTAGTAATACTATCATTAAATTCTTTACTATTAATAGAACTTTCAAGAAGTCCTAAATTACCAGCGTTCATAGAATTAATAATAATATTATCCATATATTCTTTTTCAGCTATACTACGAAGTTCTTCTTCAGTACCAGCAATAATATCTGGATTAACTTGATTACCATTTTCATCAGTAATAGTTATAAATGGATTTTTACCATTAGCAATACTATTAAGTCTTTCTTGATATGCTTGAAAAGTAGCAGTACGACCAAGAATTTCGTTTTCTCTTTGTTTTTCAGCAGAAGTCCAATCTTTATCAAGACGTTTATTAATAAACTCACCAGCTTTATTCATAACACTACTAAAAGTAACACCACCAAGAGCACCCCAAAATGCTTGTTCCCATAGCATTGAGTCTTGAAGATAATCTTTAATAGTTTGTTGAGGAATATCTTTATCAAATACTTTTTTACCATTATATAAACCATCTTGACTAGCTATATAATTAATAGCTTCTTCAACCCCTTCTGTCCATTCAGCTCTAACACCATGAAGAATATCATTACCCACATCTTTTAATGTACTAGTAATAGCTTGTTTAGTAGTTTTATTATTTAAAGCATTAGTAATTGCAGCAGCATCATCAATATTACTATTAAATGCAGTATTTAAATTTCTAAGTCTAGAACTAGTTGTATTACCACTTAAAGCATTTTTCCATAAGTTTTTTAAACTATAAACTTGCCATACATCAAAAAGAACATTAGCCCAATCTTCAGTAAAAGTAACATCAGCACTATTTTTAGCAATATCTTTAGCTACTTCTTCATCAGACATATCTCTATATTTAGGATTATTATTATAAAACTCTTCTCTTTGTTTATCATTCATATTAGCAAGTTGAGTTTTAGAATAATCTTCAATATCATTATAAGTTTGTCTAGCTTCTTGATAATTTTCAAGATAACGAGAAGGAATTCCAATAGCAGTAGCTTCTGCTATTCTACTAGTAATTGCTCTACTCTTTTGTGTCATATTAATAGCATTAGCCATCTTATTAGCTAGTTTATTAAATCTTAATCCTTTACCTAATAAAGAAACACCTTTAGCAAGACCAGTACTAGGAACCATAAGAGTTAAAGAACTAGCTATACTAGGAGCATTACTAGCCCACCAAGCAAAATCCCCAATATCAAAAGCAGCATTAGGATTTTCTCTATATATAGCTAAACGCTCATTAATAGATTCTTTTAAAGATTCAAGTTCAGAACTTATTTCAGATTGATAATCATTAGGACTATTACTAACCATATTATAGAAAGCATCAGCTAAATCTGCAAAACCAATAGCTGTACCAACAGTAATCTCATTACCAATTTGCCCAATCATTCTCAACCCTTGTTCCCAATTACTTTGATTAACAGCACGTTCTTTATCAAGTTTTTCAGGGTCATCAACAGGATTAACATAAACATCATAAGGAGCATATTTATCTATATCATATTGGTTAAGATTATATGATTGCCCAGCAATACGACTAAATAAATGACCACGACCCCGGTCACTAATAGAAGTGCCGGGGTTGTAATCAACTAAAGTAGGAGGCTGTATAGCCCCCTTTTTAGTTTTAGGATTATATTCAGGATTAGGTGTTTTATTACCACCTTGTAGAAACTTTAATACATCCATATTAATATAGATTATTAGTTAATTCATCATAGTAATATTGAATAACATAAGGATCTGTACTGCCACTAAGTTGAGCAAGTTTAGTAGCAACATTTTGTTGAATAGCTTTAACAGCATTTTCATCTACTGCCATACCAGCTTTAACAGCAGTTACAGTTTGTTCCCATTGAGATAAATTATCTACAATATCAACAGCATTTTCTTTACTTACTAAACCAATAGTTTGATTATTAGTAGAATTAATTAAATTAAAACCTCCACCATTGGGTACTAATTTAAATTTATCAATTCCAGTAAATGCAGCATTATTAGTAAGAGAAATAGGTCTATTAGCATTATAATAATTTTCTACTTTACCGGCAGCTCTCCAACTAGTATCTTGATTCCAAGATTGAATAATAGAACTATCAATAGCACCACTACCTACAAGTAAAGTAATAGGTTCTCTTTTAAGTTTACCTTCTGTATCATAGTAACCTGCAATATTAATTTGAACTCCAACATCACCAGTTTTTGGGTCACGAACAATAGTAGGAGTAATTTCATTTTCTTTAGCACTTCTAAGATAAGCTGTATAAGCTTTTCTATCTTCAGAAGACATAGGCTCAAATATTCCATTTTCACTAGTAATATAAGATTCTCCTTGAGTTAAATCAATACCAGCTTTAATAGCAGACATAGCTTGTTCTTCTAATTGTTTCTTTTGAGCAGAATATTTACTAGCAGCTTCTGGGTTAGAACTCATAACAAAATTAAGTTCAGCAAGTTCAGGAGTCATTGCAGATATACCAATAGTAGAAGCGTTTATTTGTCCACCATCAAGAACAGCATCATTTTTAGATTTAAGAGAATCAACATAATCAATTAAACCAATATAAGGTTCTTTATTGCCTGTTGGTAATCCAGCATGATGTTCTTCACCATTAGAATCAACTCTAACAAATTTATCACCATATCCAAAAAATCTAGTCTTAGCAGAATTAAGAAAAGCATTTAAAGGATTTCTAGTATCTTCAGCTTCTTTAACAGCTTTACCAAAACTATAAATAGATTTATGATAATCTTTAGGTAATTCAGCATATCTATAACCATTACCATCAGAGCCAAATCTTACTCCAAGACTAGCAGCTTTTTTCTCTCCTCCAATAGCATTAATAAATGAATTATAAACATCATCATTATTAAAATATTGTCTAATAGAACTACTATCTCCAAATATCTGATTAACATATTTACTATATGTATCAGAATATTTATTACTAGGTAAATCACTTAAACTAATAATAGAATTATATGTATCAAATCCGTCAATGCTATCTTGCGATTTACCAACTTTAAGACTATTAATATATTCTTGATTATCAATAATATCATTAAGATAACTTAGAGCATATGTTCTATCAGATGGGCTAGTAATATTAGTCATGATACTAGTTCTAATATCATCTGGATTAGCAGTTGCTAAATCAATATTAATATCAGGATTATATTTGTTGAGTAATCCAGCTATTGATTGCCTATTACTAGTAATTTCAGCTTGAGCTTGAGCGGGCATAAAATTATCAATACGAACAGGAGTACCTTTATAAGTTAAATTATCAATAGCTTGTTTTCTTTGATTTGTACTTCCTAATCCAGCTTGTTTAGCTAAAGCTAATTGAGCTTTCCATGCTTCTCCATAAGTAGTATTACTATCTTGATTATAAAAAGTTGCAGCGTTATAGAAAGGATCAATACGTTTAGCAAGATACTGTTCAGGAGTAAGCAGAATACCATTTTTATCTGTTATATCAGGATTACTTCCATTTTGGTCATATTTCCATTTAGCAATTTTATAATCTTGCTCAAGACTAGCTTTAGCACCAGGAGTATTTTCAATAACAGCTTTAACAGCTTCAGCAAGTTTAGCTTTACTTAATCTTTGCCAATTACCTTTAGTATGAGAATAAATCTCTCCTGTAACAGATTTAGTAATATCATCAGTAACTTTACCGTTAGCATCAAGCCATCTTGTTTGACTACCTCCGCCTTGTTCTTTAGCAGCCCATTGAAGTGCTTGATTAAGTATCTGATTCATAGGAATTTCAGAAACTTCTTTATCAATAGGAGTCCATTTACTTCCACCAATAACATTACCATTTTTATCAGTTATATCTTGATAATTATATTTATTAACTGCACGATAATAATTCTTATAATCTTCAGATAAATCAGTACGTTTATCAAGATTATCCATATAAGCTTTATAATCTTGTTGAGCACGTAAACGACCAATCATTCCCGGACTTGAAGTTATATCTCCATAAGTTCCAACTATATCATCAAGACTAGAATACGCATTACCATATTGCATATTTTCAGTAAGAGCATTACGAACTTTATTAAGTTGTTCTTGACGCCAAGCATCTTCAGCTTCATTTAAATCTAATTGAGCAAGTTGAGCATCAATCTGAGATTTAGTTTGAATAGCTTGTTGATGTCCTTGTTCAAGAGTATTATAAGTTCTAGCTAAGACATTTAAGTCAATAGGATTAACTTGTTGTCTAAAAGTAGGAGTATAAAAGTTTATCGGCATGATTGTTTTCCTCCAAGTTTTCTACGTTTACGAATAATAAATTCATCATAATCAACTCCAGCATCCCGCATAATTCTATCATCTACATTAGGAGCAGATGCTCTCATAGCACCAATAGTATTATTTAAAGCTTTACGATTTTCATATCTACTAATCATATCTTGAATACCAGCATTAATTCCACTAAATAAATTATTAATATTAGTTACTTTAGCTTCTCTAATACCATTATCAAATGCTGCTTTTCTATCTATATATTGATTGTATTGTTGAGCATTAAATTGACGAACACTTTGCTGATTACGTCTATCTTGATTAATAAGATTAGTTTCTATATTTTCTTTATTACCATAAAGTTCATTAGCAGCTTGACCAGCAGTATTACGAACTCGTTGTTTACGAGCTAAACTTACACGACTACTAGCAGTATTAGAATCAATATCACGATAAGCCTCAAATTTATCTTCTCTAATTCTATCAAGTTGAGGATTAATATTATATTTAGTTTTAAGTTTATTAGCACTAATAAGAGTAGGTTGACCTGGACCTCTCATTTTATTAATAGCTCTTCTACTAGCAAAATAGCTAGCTAAACTACCAGCTACATTACTACCTAATCCAATCCAATCAGCAGTAGTAAGATTTTTAAATTTACCTTGACCTTTACCATCAGAAGATGTAGTTCCTTTAGCAGGTGTACTAGTAGAAACAGGTAAAGTAGTTGGAATACTAGCTTCTACTTTAGGTATATTACGATTATAAACAGCAGTAGGAGGTGTTTTAGTAGGAATAGATTGAGTTGATTGACTTGACTTACTACGTCCTCTACGGGGGGTCTTCCCGCTAGATTTAGTTGCAGATAAACTTGGAATATTAGTATTATTCATACTAACACCTTTGTTATTTCCATGACTCCAACCAGCTCTAACTAAACCGCTAGTAATTCCAGCACCATCTTCAAATAAAGGAAGTCTACGTTCTGCATAATATTGAGGACGACGATTTTCATTATCAATATTAGATTTATTAGTATTAGTATTTACATTATTATTTTTAGACCATCTTCCATTTCTAAAAGTATAATCACTTCCAATAATAGTTTCTCCTCTAGCAGATTTATTAATAGGATAAGCAGAAGTTCTATTAATAGTTCTATTAGTTATAGGAACATAAGCTCCAATTTGTTCATCATATTCCCAAGTTCTTCCATGACGATTAATCCGTTTTCCGCCAACAGCAAATTTATCGCGTAGACCCCCCGTAGAGGATGGAGAATGGATTAAGCCATTCTTAACATTACCACTAATACTTACGATTAATCCTGTATTACCTTTTTTTCTAAGTTCAGGATATTTATTATAAACTTTAGCTTTAACATCATTTCTACCATGTAATCCAGCTAATCTTAAAGCATCAATAGCATCAGCTTTAGTTGGAATAGGATAACTTCTATGTCCACCAGCAAAATCTTTTTTAGCTACACTAGGATAAGGTTTCTTTTTAGAGCCATAATCTTTATTTCTATTTAATCCACCCATAGCTTTTTTATTATCTTCATTTATATTTAATTTATTAGTAATATAATCAACAGTTCTAGGAATATTACTACCATGTTTACCGATAGTTGTTCTATAAACTTCTTTAATACCTTGATTAATCCAAGTATTATCAATTTTATTAGCTAAATCATAAATCTTTTGTCTACCTAAATTAATAAAATTAGTAGCAGTTCTACCTATTCTAGAAGCTTTAGTTAAACCTTTAATAAATTTATAATTTCTATTACCAGCTATTGTAGGATAACCACCAATAATTATCGAACCACTTTCAGCGATTTGTCTTTTATATTCATCAGGTACTTGATAAATTTTGCCACCTTCTTTATATTTAGTTCCATCATCATTAATTCTATTTCTATCTTTAAAATCTTCTTGAGCTTTAAATACTTTATTAGGATTAGCTCCACCCATAACTAATTTAGCAGGACTAACACCATTAATAATAGGTTGTGCAGAATAAACTTTAAGTTCATTTCCATTAGTTTCAACTACTTCACCACCTTCTACTTCAATACCAGTTTTATCACTAGGACCAATATCGATACCACCTTGACTATGTTTTCTTCCATTCATATAAAAGAAATTATTACCAAGAGGTTGAGCAATACCACCAGCAACTACATTTGGTATTTTACCACCAACAGCATATTGTTTTTGAGGAAGATTTCTTCCATTACTTCTAGGAGTTTGAATAATATTAAATGGAAATGTTGGTCCAAGTTCATCATCATTAGGAAGAGATTCTTTATTAAAATCTTTAACATAATTAATAAGTCTACCAGCAGTATTATTCATTAATTTTTCTCTATTATCTTTAGATACTAAATTATTTACACCATTATAGAGAAATTCATTACCAAGTCTTATTAAACCAGTAGATTTAGCAACTTTATCATAAGCTCCACCAAGTGGAGGAATACCATTTTGAATAAATCTTCCATTACGAGTAACATTACCTCTAAATGTACTAGGTAAATTACTTATATGAATAACTTTATCTTTTCTAGGCATTTTATATAATATAATGAGAAATTGTAATTTGATTGATTTTAAGGCTCTCTGCTGAACGATAGCCTATCAGTTGATTAATAGTTCATACCTATATATAATAATTCAACAGAGAGCAAAAGACTAGCGTCTATGACCGCCACAGCGATATACATTTAGCCTATCTCGATATACTGATTGAGGCATAACAGGTTGTTGAACAGTACCATTAGTAATCCATTCAGGACGTTCAAGACCAGTTTTAGGAGCACTATAACTAGCTTGGTCAGCTTGTTTAACTTGAATTGGTTGTTGTCCTTTACTTCCAAACATACCACCAATTAAACTTCCAGCAGCTCCAATAGCAGCACCAATCCATGCTTTTCTACGACCACCACATTTATATTTATTAATAAAACTAGAACGTTGATACATAGTCATCGGATTAGTCATTTTATCAGAAGTAATATTAAGTTGCTGTTGACCAGCTTGAAGTTGTTTACGCTGTTCAGCTTCTTGAGCAATACGTTTATTTTCATTAATTTGTTGATTAGCAGAAATACCTTGACCTATTGCAGTACCTAATTCACCAAGTCCTTGAACTCCTGTAATAGAACTAGCAAGATTACCTAGTCCAGGAAGAGCTTGAGCAAACTCAGTACCAAAATTAGCTTTACGTCGAACTCTACCACCACATTTAAGAGTAAGCTTATCATTATATTGGCCAACATAATCTTGATTAGCATAAGCACTAGTTAAAGCTTGAGCATTTTGTAAAGCATCTTTATGGTCTTGTGCAGCTTGAGCTTCAGCTTGGGCTTTTTCTTGAGCTTTCTTTTGTTTATTGCCCTTAATTATACCACCAGCAATACTAGCAGCTGCACCAATAATAGCACCAATAAAAGCTTTTTGTCTTTGTCTATCTCTATACTGTATCATAATTTTCTAAATTGAGTTTGAGCACATTTAAGACTTTCAAATTCAATGCGCTTATTATCTGAATTATTAAATATAAAACGAACTACAAAATAATTACCATATACTCTACGAAGTTTATCACTTACTGTATTAGGATGTTCTTTAATAGCATTACGGAAATAATTAAAGTTATATTGAGTAAGTTCATACCAAGGTTTTTTATACTTATTAAATTCATTAAGTTTATCAATATTAATATCTATATCATCAGTATCATTATCTTCATTAAATATACGAAGTATATCACCAGCATAAGGATGTTCTCTTAAATCAACAGGATTATTAATATTATCACTATAAATAGGAATATATATCTTATGTACTTTATATTTAATAAATTCAAGAAATTTAATAAGTTCATAAGATTCATTAACCATAATATCAATATAACTATTATGAACTAATATAGGCTCATCACCAACTTCTTGTTTAGATACTAAATATAGACTTCTACTATCATCACCCATGTGAGTATTAAATCTACCATAATTATATTCATGAGTAAATATATGAAGAGGACAGTTAAGTCTATCATCGTTATGTTCAGTTTGAAAATAACATTTAGTTTTAGTAGACCAAGCATTATTAAAATAATAATCATGTAAACTAATAAAACTACCTATTTTATAATTAAAACTAATAACTTCATTATGTGATTCTATAATAGATTCTTTAGTATTAGGATTAATATTATCATAAGTATAATCAAATTTAATTAGAATACGATTATTAAATTTATCATGAGCAAATCTAACTTTATTAGGATGATATTTATCTAGCCATAATTTAATATCTTCATCCATTATTTTAAGTTGACCATCATCAAATTGATAAAGTTTATGAAAATCATCGTTATAAAAAATATAACCAAATTCTCCGACTATATATGCTAAATCATCTTGCAGTCCACCATAACCTTTATCGCTAGTAAAGACTTCTTTATAATTAACTTCAAAAGCATCTGGTTGATATAATTGAACATTTTCATCTCTAGTTTTAAGTGCAGCACTTATATCAAACATAAACATACTATGTTGAGTATGAACTAAAAGATAATATCCAATTCCAACTAAATTAGTTATACTTCCTTTATTTTCAGTAATATTTTTATAACCCTCAATAGGAAATATTCTCCAAGCATTAACTTCACTTTCATCTTGAATAACATTACTACGTCTTATAGTTTTATCAAAACGAGTAATATTAATAATATCATTACGATATTGAGTTAACAATTTAGGAACATATTGGTCAACATTTCCAATAGGGTCTTTAAATAAATCAACACTATTTTTAGGTTCTACAAATGTACCAAAAGCAACACTTTTCTTGTCAGTATCTTCTTTAATACTAAAAGCTATCTTACTAGGTTCATTATTAAAACGTTTACTTTCAAAGAACTTATCACTATATAAAGGAAACTGAATATAAACATTGAATGGAATATCAAACCAACATGGTTCATCACCACTATAATAATATTGATTATTAGTAGGAGTATATAATTTATAATTACCTTCATTCATTATAACTCCATTATCATTATAAATAAGAACACCATCATAAGTCATTCTACCATTATATCCATGTTCAATAGAATAAGTTCCACCATTATAGCAAACATCGTTAAGTCTTATAAGTTCTTTTTCTTTGCTAGTATAAATATTTTTAGTACAATTAAGAACTGTTGCAAGAAACATAGTTTCAGCATCAAGTAGTAATTCCTTATAATCATCCATTTCAAGAGCAGTTCCTTTTCCTGCTCTACTATCAGTAACACTATCAGCAACTACTAGTTTATAATTATTAATAGGTTTATATTCATTTCTACTAATAACACCTATAACTGGCATATTATAACTATAAGGATAAGTAGTATTAACTACCATATCAACTACATCATGTTTCTCTTTATAAGGTTCGAATTTACATTTACCATCAATACGAATAATATTAAAATCATATTTAATACTATCATCAATATCAAATCGACTACTATATAGATAACATTTATCACTAGTAAAATTATTCGCTACAAAACCGGGTTTTGTACCCCAACTACCATCTTGCCAAGTAACATTACTAGCTATATTACAATAATCTTTTCTAGTTAATAATCCAGTATATCTAGTAATAGGTTCAACTTTTTCATAACTAATAAACCATCCAACATAACCTAATTCTTTAATTTGATTCCATAAAGTAGTATCAATATTAGCACGAATATAAAACTTATTAAAAGTATTATTCATATTATATATAAAACCTCTAGTATGTTCACCACCAATAGCTTCAGCATCAAATATTAAATCAGGTATTCTAAATAGTTCATCACCATTAATATTTTCGTAATAACCAAATTTAGCTTCATTATCAACACCAATAGCACCTATTACTTGATTACTACAAGGAATATAACTACCACTATTTATAACTTGATAAACATATAAATCATTATATTTATCTTTATCTTTATAATCAATAAAATAATTAGATATAAGAGTATATAGTTCATCTTTATTAGTAGCTTCAAGTTCACCAGAACTATTAAGTAATATATTAGTAGTAGGATTATTTATTGGTTCAGCAGTATAAACTACAATTTTATGATTAGCAATATATCTTTTAATATTAGAACTAATAGTAGATATTGGAATATCTCCACTAATAACTGCCCAATATGGAATATTACCATTACCTTGATTGTTCCAATTAAAAGTAATTATAGTACAATGAGAACCATCATTAACAATATTATTTATATACTTATCTTTATTTGACAATTTATATCCTCTACTAGCATCACCATATTTATCAACAAAATGAATAAAAAAGTTATATACTTCTCCAGGAATAAGAGTATCATTCTTTTTACGTTCATTAAAATCATAACTAAGTTCAATAGTAGAATGAGCAATTCTCATTTTACAATTATCAATATCAAATATAGTATCACCAAATAATACTTGTCCACTAGTAAATACAGCATCTTCTGTAAATCCAGTTCCATTATAAACATAACAAGCTATTTTAACTGTACTAGGTAAAGTATAAACAGATTGATTATTTTCATATTTATAACTTGTAGGGATAATAAAACAATGACAAGCAAGATATTCTTTAAGATTATGACTACCTCTACTACCTACTTTTATTTTAGCATTATAATTAATCTTTAAATATTCATGTACTGCAATACCTTGTATAACTGTATCATTAAATAAAGTTCTAAAAGTACGAAAAGGATATTGATTATTATTGAATACTTTATTAATATCTTTAATTTGCCAATCAGCAGTACCAGTAATTTGAAGGCTAGCCATTTTAAAATATGGACCTTTTTCACTAACTGCATTAACAGTGGTATAATCATTATAATAAGCATTAACAGCTTTATTACGAAGTTTAATAGTAATATCTTTAACAGCCTCTTCTAATGTTTTACCATTATTTAAAGTTCTATCATCGTTATCAGTTTTTTCATTATAATTAGCAATATATATTCTATTCTTATAATTAATGATATTACCAACATTATAATAATTATAATAGTCAGTAGTTAAATCAGCAACATTATATTCAACAAGAACATCTCTACTAAATTTAAAAATATTATTATTTAAATCATCTGTTCTAAACGCTTGAGTACTATCTTTTTTACATACAATAAAACCAAGTTGATAAAGACCAGAACGACCTCCACTAATATTTATTTCAAAAGTTTGATTACATATATCTTTAGAATCACTAAATGAATCTGTATTACCATAACAATAACCATTTGGTTCATCTTTCGGTTCATAAACATTAGTTTTTCTAAAACAAACTTTATTAATAACTTGTGGAATTATAACATCATTAAAAATAGGAAATCCAATACTATACCATTTAGTATAATTAGTTTTATCAATTTTATAACGAATAAATAGAAAATAAAATCCTTTATAAGCACCACCACTAACATAGTTTAGATTACTAATAGTAGGTAATGTTATTTGAGGAATAATAGACATTTCAGAATCAGGACGGTCAGAATCTAAATCAATATTAATAGTTTTAAGAGGAACATCAATAGAAGCATCACTTTCAGCAATAGCTACTATAAGATGATTTTTAACATTATAAGTATATGTTCCTTTAATCTTACCACCATTATATTTCCAATTACTATTTACTCTATAACAATTATCGGCTTGTTCATTATATCTATAAATATAAGATTCATTAGAATCAGTATTAACAATAAATAAAATAAGTTCAGTACTAGTAGGAATAACACCAACTACTTTAAAATTATTAATACCATCTTCATGAATAGCATTGGCGATTACTTTACAATCTTCAAGTCCTTCTTCATTAACAATCATCCTATCATCATTACTCACTTTAACATTTTTAGCAGCAACTAATGAATAAGGTACACAATCACCTGGATGTTTATTAAGACTAAGTTTCTTTTGTATATTCATAATTATTTAGGAAAAGTAAAGTTATAAAAGAACTCATTCCAACCACTATCATCATCACTTTGTTCATCTAATAGAATACTAGTCTTAATATCTTTCTTCATACTTTCCCATAGATAGAAAGGATTAGTTCCATATTGACTAGCAGAAAGATTAAATACAGGATGTTTATATCCTCTCATAAGCATACGAGCCATACAATAATAAGTAAGACCTTGAATTAATTTACCGTTAGCAGGTATAACAGGAATTTCACAATGATAGTTATCACTATATTGAGTTTCAATATCTTTATAAACAACTGTTATACAAGTATCATTAAAATTAAGTTCAATAGTATTACCTCCAATAAGAATATAATTATGATTTGACTTATCATATCCTCCACGGGGGGTCTGACAATGAGAATGAACTTCATGCTGACATCTTGGGCATTCAGTATTATTATGAACTGTATAAACAACAGGATTACATCCTATTTTACCAGTATCAATAACTTCTCTAGTTCTAGAACCATTAGGACAACAATCATCAGGCATACCAAGATAGTCTTTATTAGTAGCACGCTCCGGACTTTCGTCCTCCGCTTGACCCCCCGTAGAGGATGGAGCAGATTCAGTATCACCACATCTATATTTACTAGTATCAGCTCTAGGTACTTCACAACCATTACTATCATATACTTTAAGACCGTCATCAATAAGACAACATTTACTTTTAGCTATCTTATTAATGACGGTTAGTTTCATTTTCTTATCAACTTTACGAAGAACTTTAAGTTCATTCATAGCATCAACACACCAAGCAGGAACTCTAGGAATCCAATCACTTCCATCAGGATTGAAATCATTATCAAGTTTACCAATTATATGTTCTATCGTAATCGTTTTATTATTTGCCATAATATTAGTTTTTATATCTAGTTTTATTACCATTATTATGTGCTCCACGTTCATACTTTTGTTGATTAACATTTCTAATATATTTAAATGGAGCATTAGGTTCTCGTTCAAGATAAACAAGAAGTTTACTTCTTAATCCTAATTTAAGATTAAAAATATCATCAACAGTTTTACATTCAGAATTAAGCTGTTTAGCATCTTTACCTCTAAGTTCTCTATTAATATAATTAGCATACTTAAATTTAATAGCACTATAACTATGAGTTCCGTTATTAATAAGTTGTATTTCATAAAACTCTTTATTAGTTTTATAAACTACATAAGGAATACCATCATACTTAAGTCCACGAATTTTATATATCTCTGCTTCTTCTTTATCATAAGGTTTAAGACCAGCATCAATAATTTCTTGTTTTTTAAGTCTAGTAGCGTTCCAATCAACATAAGTATCTCTAGGTTTATCTCTATATCTCCAGAAATTAATAACTAAATCACCAATCTCATATTTAAAATGATAAGCATAACCTTCAAGAACACATTTATGAACACCATAACTATAATATCTATGAATGTATTTCTTATAATCAGTAAGACTTAATTCAGAACGTCTTGTAGCGAGTTTAAGAGCAACAATATAATCATTTGCTTTTTTAGCTAAATTACAATAACGCAAAAGTTGGAGAAGAACAATACGTCTTTCTCCAACTGTATAACTAAGTTGATTATTAATTAATTGCTCTAATTTATTAATTAATTCAACATTATCATTAAGAAATTGAAACCCATATTCATTAAGATTTATTTTTAAATCATCTTTAATAACTTGATTTTTACTTTTAATATAAGCACGACAATCAGCTTTCATCTTATTTATAAGTTCAAGTTCTTTATTATATTTTGCCATATCGTCATTAGAAGTTTCAATAAACTTTTTATAATAATGACTAATATCTATATCTTTAATCATAATTTATCTAGTTACAAAATTATCAATAGGAGTTTCATTTGTTTGACGAGGAACTTCAACAAGATTACGTTTAAATACAATTTCTTTAAGAGCTCCAATCATATCTTCAGGAATAAGAAATTCATCATCATCGTATTTAGCTTCATCATCAATAGGGTCATAATTTACATCTTTAGCTTTTTCAACAGTTTCGGTAGGAACAAGATAAGGAACTTCAAAAGGAGATTCAATAATAATAGAACCTATATTTTGAAACCAATCTTTATTATTACTAAAGAAATAAATATAACCATTAATATAATCATAAACAGGAAGATTACACATACCTGCAAGATAATGATAAAACTTAGCACTAGCTTCTTTTGCAAATGGTATTTCTATCCCAGTATGTCCGGTAGTTCTAATTGATTGGAAAGGTAAGTTATTAATAAGTCTAACTGGCTTTGGAACTTCTTGTTTAGTACGTTTAATCGCAGGAAGCCCAAGAGTTTGACTATTATATAAGTCACCATCAGGAACATTAATAATAGAAACACGAATACGTTGTTGCAAACCTTTATCAACATATTTATGATTTTCATAACTTTTACGAATTAGTTCATTACGACCATGAAGAATAGCATATCGAAGATTACGTCTAAGAGGAATACTATTAGGATTGCCAACAGCATGAGCAAATTCACTAACTAATTGATTAAGACTAGCCATGTTAAGATTGACTTGCGTTTTCTAATTGATGAACTCTTTGTTCAAGTTCATTAATCTTATTAGAATATGTTTCAACTTTAGTTTTAAGTTCATTAACTGTTTCAGCTAATTCGTTATGTTTTTGTGTTATAACTTTAACATCTTGTTCAAGTTCAGTATTATTAGTATAATCAACAATAGAATTTAATAATTCAATTAATAATTTTCTATCTTTATTAGATATATCACTATTTAAACAACATATAGTTCTAATAATATCATCTTTAAGTTTATCTTTAGTCATAATATATTATGTTTTAAGTTTATTATATTTAATGCTATAATAAACTGTTGCAGGAGTAGTATCGAGAAATGCAAAAACAGAAACAAATTAATTAACCAACTACTCCTAGCAACAGTTCCACGTGGACTTATTTAATCAAATTTAACTGTAGTAAAGAAGCCGACATTAGCAAAAGAATTCGACCGACCCCAATGAGAAGCAAAGCAACACGAGCCAGCCCAAGAACTGTAATTAGCACTACCGCCAAACAGAAGCACACGAACAGTTTTATCTGTATCTTGTCCATTATTACCTCTTATCTGATTATAGTCAGCTTTTTTATTACTTCCAACTTTATTAGGAATAAAATAAGGACCAAATCTAAAATCAAATTCAGTAATAAAATTATTATTATTAGCTTGGTCACCTATAAAATAACATTTATCTTGAATATTATCTATTGTAATATCAGAATGATTAACACCTTTTTTAAGAAGATAAACGCTATTATAATTTGCATTACGATTTATAATAGCTACATCTCTAATAAATGTCCATATATCACCAAAGAAATTTAGAATACCTCGATAAACAGCAGGATAAGTATTAAAATTACTACCATCTGTATTAAAGTATCCTAATTCATAATGGTCACCATTAGTACTACCATTACCAATATTATGTTCAGCAGCCCAATAAGTTTGTACAATAGGATTATTACCATTAAAAGCTGTCCATCTTTCCCAATTTAAATTTGTAACACCATTACCAAGTCCTCCTTGTTTAAATCCATCGCTAGTTAAATTAGTATTTAATGTAGCTTGATTATCAAAATTAGCATACTCAATATAACAAAGAGCTTGTAAAGCACAATATTCAAGATAATCAATCATTGTAATCCAATCACCACGATTAGCACAAAATTCATTTGCTTTATCATAATTAATACCAGTTCTAGGTCTACCTTGCAATTTAATAGCATCAATAGAAGGATTTTTACTTCCTCCTAAATATCTAGTATCATCAGGTTTAATACAAGCACTAAATACTTCTTCTTTACCATCTTCTCTAGTTCTAGTCATAGTTTTGGTATGACTTATAATAAAAGGATGAACTCTAGTAAATGTTCCATCAATATTAAAATCACTTATCCAAAGTTGATATTTAGTACCAGTATCTTTAACACACATATAAAATTCTGGAACTCTTATCCCAACATCGCCATCACTTCCATCAAGAGGAGGAATAAGACCATTTTCAAGAGGCTTAGCCCAACCCGTAGGATTAAGGAAATAACTGATTTTCTTTTCATTGTAGACACAACCTTTAAGTCTATTTTGAATAGGAAGTTCTCTATGAAATTTAGCATTACCAATTCTGATTATATCATTATCATTTTTAGTCCATTCAATACCATAAGCAGCATTTTCAAAAGTAGGAATAAATGCAGCAGAACCCCAAGCTGGATTACCTTGTTCATTAATAATTAAACTATCTCCTTTAGGTACTCCATCTAAATTAGGTAAATGTTTAAGTCCTTCTGCAAGTTCATTTAGTATATGCTTGTTAAATCTTAATAAGCCATTATACATTTCTACTAAATTAAAATTCATATCAAGCTTGTTCTAGAGCATCAACTCGACCATCAAGAGAATTAATATTACTAGTATTTCGATTAACTTGAGTTACAAGTCCTTGAAGAACAGCAATTATAGCATTATTCTTAGTATCATTGCTAGCTTTCATAGCATTAATCACAGCAACTATATCTGTATTTGCTTTATTAATAGTAGAATTAACAGTATCAAGTTTATTACCAATAGTAGTTTTCATACTATCAACAGCAGCTTTAATACTATCTAATTTAGCATCAATTTTGTCAAAACGATTATTAAGAAGAGTTTGAGTTTCATCTGATTCACTTTTATGTTGATTTTCAAACTCATCAAATTCAGCTTTAACCATTTCATGTAATTCAGTAATCTTTTGACTAATCTCATCAAGATTAACTATAACATTATTTTCTCTAAGCTCATCATGTTCTTTATTACCAGAAATACTAAGTTTAAGATTATTAATAAGTTTATTAATAGCATCTAACTTATAATTAACTCTTTTATCATCTTCCATATCTTTAGAATTTAGTTTGTTACAAATATAAATTATATTATTAATAACAAGTAGTTTAACAATATTATTAACATTTTTTTTAATTAAGCAGTTTTAGAACTATTAATACCTAGATATTTAGTCCAAGTATAATGTTTACGTTCACTAATATAATTAAGATTATCATCATTAATATGAGCTTCTTCTTCAAAACTTACATCTTTATAAGCATCATGTTGTTTAATATGAAATAATCTTATAATAAGATATTCAACACCATACCATATATAGAAAAAGATATATAACATCTCTTTCATTTGTTCTGTATGAATAGCTTCATGATTAAGTTCTTTATTACTTAATTCTCCTTTAGTAAATATAATACCAAAAAGATTAATAGCTTTATAACCATTAAAAGGAAAATGTTTAGTCTTAATAACTCTCATAACTTTACTATTTTGAAATTTAATATTGTAAATATTTATGTACATCAATAGAGCCACTTTTTAGGCTTATAGTAAGACTTTCATTAAATCATGTACAGTTAATCAGCTAGGCTTAAAACTAGCCAAATTTGGCAAGCTATACTCCCCGTAGAGGATATAGCAGGCTTAAATCAGTCAGTCAAACCTAGCTAATCAATCTCATACAATCTTAACCAATAGTATTATCAATATCTTTATAACCAATTCCAAGTTTCTTTAGAATAGGACTAACAACCCAACTCCAAAACACAGGAGCAAGAATAGCACTATTAACAAGCATAATAGTATTATCATATCCAGCAGCAATATAAATACCAGCCATAGTAGCAATACTTATAACTAATACACATCTTTTTTGCCAAGTAGGAACTTTATTATCACCATTAAAATAATCAATAGTTTTAATAATAATATAAGTTAGAACATTAACAATAAACATAAATCCAAAATCAAAATTACTAAGGATTCCATCTACAATTACATCAATAAATTTGTCCATACTAAAATTTAGATAAATAAAAAAGGGAACTATCCGAAGATAATTCCCTTTTACAGTTTTACAATAATGATTAGTTATTCATGTGGAAATATTCCCACACTTTATCACCATCAAAATCTACATCTTTAAACCAAAATGTAATAGCACTTTCAAACACTTTATTATCTATATTACCACCAAACCATTCTTCAAATAATTTAGCATAATCATGATATTGAGCGTTAATTGCAACATAAACATCACAAGGTTCAACATCATTAGGTAATACTTCTTTATAGCGTTCACAAATCTCATGAGCTTTATTCATATCATATTTTTCACCAATATATTTCTTATTGTCTTTAACATGATACATTTGTTCTACAACTTCTTTAGCTTCATACTCATTAAAATGATAGCCATCGTCATTATATCCACCGCTCATAAGCATAGTTAAAATCTTTTCTTCTCGGTCATTTTTATTAGCAGAGCGACCATAAGTATCGTAAGTATCATAACCAATACGATTTCTCATACCACCTCTACCACCACGACCGCCTCGTCCTCCACGTGCATCAAGAAATTCACGAAATTCATCAAGAATATTTTGATTACCGCCACGACGATTACCAACATGGTAAGGTTGAATGTAAGGCATTTCTCTCATAATATTACTTTGTTTTTAAACTGATTAATGATTCTTTTAAAACTTCTAAATCAGTTTGATTAAGAGCAACAATTTTATTCACATAAGGAACTTCAAGAGATATAATACCTTTAGAAATATTACCGCCACCAATAAAAGGTATATCAAAATTAAAATTATCAATATTATTAATAATTTCCATTTCTTCATCAAATATACCTTCAATATCAATCATACCATCTTTATCTGCAATAGGCTTCAAGAACTTATCAAAACTATTAATATTATTAGTAATTGCTCTTTTAGCTAAAGGAATTAAAAGTCTTATAGCTGGAGAACTTTCACCCATAGATACTAATTGTTTAATAATATAATCTTTAATAACCTCTTTAACATTACCAATTTCAACCATAATATTACTTCTTTAAAAATTCTTCATAAGTTAAATTAGGATTAGTTTTACTAGCTTCTTTAAAAGCTTTAAACAATTCCATTTCTTTGTTAGTAACTTCAACAATTTTACTTTTAAGTAACTTAACAAGTTTAAGTTGTTCTTCAAGTAAATGTTTGCCATCAGCACTAGCTTCGATTTTTCCTCTAACTAAATTAAGAACTTCTGCTTGAACCATACTTTGTAAAGCATTATAATTATTTACATAGTCTTGATTACTAAGAAGCATATTTTGTTGTTCTTGTGTAAGTGGTGCAATTTCAGCATCAATAGCATCCTAAATTCCTTGAGTTGGAACTTGCTGATTTTGAGTTGTACCATTATTTGCATTAGGAATAGCATTACGACGATAAGCTTCATTAATTGCTTGTTTTTGACTTTGAAGAAAAGCAATTTGTTCATCAATGCTATTAGTCATTTTTTCACTAGGATATAGCAAAGGGTCACTACTACCTAGTATGAATTGATTAACAGGTATCATATCTCTTTCAATTTTATATTCTTAATCAAACTTAGTAATATTACTTAGCCGGAGTTCCACTAGCAGGTTGAGTAAAACCATACGGTAAACATCCACAAGCATTACGTCCAACTAGACCAGTAACAGTAGGTTCATTTGGAAGAGTAACTACACCATAGATAACATTACAAGTCTTTCTATCAGTATAGTTGATACCAGCCGTAAACATCTTTTCCATTTCGCATTGGATAAGTTTATCTTGATAAGGACGAATAGCTTTAGTAACAGCCAATTCAGCTTTCAAATCAGATAACTCTTTACGGATATCATCATCAGCATCACGAGTATATTTGTAAAGATTAAAATGGTCAGTGTTATTTTTCTCAATAAGAGCATCAGTACGATTACGCCCATCAATGTAAACACCAAACAATTCACTATTCAATCGTTCTCTATCTTCAAAACGTTGATTCTGTTGAGTCAAAGCCCATTGATAAAGACCACCTTGAAGAGCTAAAGTATCTTCACAAGATTTTTCCCATGCTTGAAAAGCAGTAGGAGCACCGTTTCCGCCACCAGCAGTAGCACCAAGTACATTAATATTGGTAGAACCATCACCTAACATTCCATCACCAGCACCACTTAAAATACTAGCAGGAGTAGAACGTCTGTTACCAAACAAAGCCAAACCGCCAAGTGCAGTACCGATAATACCAAGAGTTAAACCTGCATTAGCCTTACCGTTTACATCACGACGATTACCACCGTCATAATTCATTCCAGCACCATTATAGCCCTCTGGAACAACTTTCACTTTTTCAATTACTTGCATAATAAATTAAGGTTTAAGTTAAAAAAATAGATTAATACTTGTAGTTTGAACTACATAATCTATAATACTTAAACCGTTATTTTTGTTTGGTAATTAACATTAATTTAACTTTCAATAGGACTATATATTGTCAATTCACCAATTTTATTAAGTTTAGTATATTTTATTTCACCTATTGAAGTCTTACCATCATCAGCTTTACCACCTTGTGTACCAACATAACATTGAATAGTTTGTTGTCCTCTAAATTCAGAATTACCTGCAACAAAACCAAATCTAAATTTATAGCTATCAGTATAATTATCATTATAAACAGTGTTATCTTCATTTAACAAAACTGTATGATATTCATAACTATAATTATCATCACTAGTTATATTAAGAGTTGGTTTATCAAGAGTTAAAGGAGTACCAGTTGTATTAACTTGATTATTCCAAATTTTATATTTATCATTAGGTTGATTTTCATACCAACAATAACCATCACGATAAATATAACCACCGCCATGACGAATTATTTTAATATTATCTAAACCAATAGTTTTATCATTAACAGGATTAATTCTAAAATATTTTACTTCATTATTAGATTTAGCAACTCTTTTAATAACTTCACCATACCAACATTCTTTATAACCACCATGTCCATCAGGCATATTAATAGTTCCATCAGCCAAAGGAAAAATAAACATTCCTCTATTATCAACATCAATTTCATGATTCTTTAATTGCCAAGCATGAACAATAACTCCACCTTTATAAGCAGTACATTCAACAGTAACATGACCTCTACTTACACTTCCAAACCAATTAGCACAAAGATTCATTTTCATTATATCAGGCATTTTATCTTCAAGGTCAATCATAGATTCAATATTAAACATAACACATTCAACACCTGAGTCAGTATTATCACCACCCCAATATAGGTAAGGAATTTGACTTAAATTCCAAGACCAACCAACAGCTACATAATTTAAACTATTAATAGGAGAATTAACATAATATGATTTAGTATCCAAATCTCGACCATCATCGCTACCCCAAATATATCTAAGTTGGACACTAGTAAAATCACTAAAATGAATAACAGAAGTAGGCCAAATATGATTAGCACCATCATAAACATGAGCAATATTAGTTTGACCTACTGTTCGTTTCTTAAGAGGTTTAGCAATTCCTCCTTGACGTCCAAGAGTTAAACTCATTATTCATCAATAATATTATAAGTCATTCCAGCAACCGGGGTAATAGTTGCATATTGGGTAGCAGTTCCTGTCCAAATTGGAAGACTAAGTTTATTATTATTTGCACTAGGCATAGTCATGTTAACTCCACATCCATCATTAATAGCTTTTTGAATCTTATCAAGATTAACACTATTAGTAATAGTTTGATTTATTTCTTCTTTAAAGTTATTAAATGTATCATTAGTAACATATCTATTAAGTAAATTATTAACTTCTTCTTTATTATAAGTTTCAGATTTAGTATAATAATTTTTAAACATATTATTAATCTCTTCTTTAGTATAACTTTCCATAGAAGAAGTATCACCCATTACTCTCCATTCAGTACCATTCCAATAACAAATCTTTCCATTACGATATTCAATCTGACCTTTAGCCCAATTACTACAAGTTACATTAGGAAGATATTCAGACTCTTCACCAACCATACCTGTAAGTTTACATTTATTTAAATTAATAGTACCATTCTCAATAATACCACCTTCAAATACAAGTTCACAACCAACAGGCATTGTAATAGTTTTACCACTTAAATCAAAAGCATAACGAATAATATAACGAGTATTTTCTTCGTTAACCATATCTTGAGTAAGAACAGCTTTATAATTAAGATAAATATTATTCTTAACTTGAACTAGATTTTCTTCATTAAAATAATATTTAATATTATCTACTGAATTAACATATATAATACCAAGTCTTGGACGTTCATCAGAAAGACAAGTATTATAAATATTATAATCTTCACTATTTCCATAAACAGGAGTGTTGACCCCCCGTAGAGGATGAACTCTATCAGTAGGTTCTACAATAGTCCATCTAGTATAATAATTATAAAAACCAACTCCATCATGAATAGTCTTAACTCTAAGAACAAATAATTTATGATATGTATCATAATAAATACCAGCAGTATTACCTAAATCTGTTCTAATAACTTCATATTTATCAGTATTAAGAATTATTTGACCATATTGTTCACAATAAGTATCGTCAAGAAAACCATCAAATAAAAGCTGTTCTGCATTACTTGCATCATCCTCCACGGGGAGTAAGACCTTGCGAACTATTTTATATCCTTTACCACTTTTATATTCAGGCTCATAAGGTCTATCTTTAAGACTAAGACGATTAACATTACAACAACCCGGACTTAATCTTATAGTAATATCTTCTTCGTCAGGATAATTAATAATATTAACTTTACCATTTCCTGCAATCATTTGTTTAAGAGCTTCATTAAGCATATCCCAATCAATAGTACCATCAGCAATTGGAATCTTAGCACCATTCTCTTCAAGATACTTCTCACTAAGAATTTTTGTCCAATTATCATCAGAAACCCAACTAGTTTCAACACCAGCTTGAAGATTACTACCTATATAACTTTCAGTTACAGAAAGATTATGTTCAGCATCATAATAACTAATAGTAAGACTATTACGTCTAAAAATAGCAGGAACAAATTTACGAGTATTAACTCTAGTTCCTTGATATGGAATCCATAAATGATTAAACCTAGAAAGAACAACAGTTAAATCATTATTTGTATCTTTGTCAAGAATATTTTGAAGATAAGTAATAGGAAATACTTTATCATAACTATTCTGACCTAGTTTTTCATATAGTTGTTTATTGTTCATAATTATGTGATTAATTTAAATAACTTTAATTAGTAAATAAACAATATAAGCATTAGCAATATTGTTATGTTAAATAGTATTTTTATCATATTAATTACCAAAACCTTTAAATATAGATACTTTAAATTTTAAATTAACATACGTAAATGTAGCATCACACATATTATTACTTAATCCTTGAATATAACTTGTTACAAATGTCCTTATAACAGTTTTATTTTCTTCAAGATTAACACTAGTTTTAAAACCTGTACTTGCATTATTAAAATTATTTAATTGACAAACATCATTTGTATTATTACCTCTTAATACTTTTACAGTTATACTTCTACTAGTTATCATATTTGATGTACTAAATAAATATAAAAATTGTTCACCAGTACCAGCACAACCTTCAGTTATAGTATTATTATTATACAGTTTTGTTCTCTCAATAGAATTAACTTGAACAGTAAAAGATTTGTTAGTTTGTTCAAGAATTGCATTACAATGTATTTGCCAATATAATTGAGGGCGTCTAGCATATAAAGTAATAACTATATTATTACTAGTTTTATATGTAGCAGAAAATTCTTCAGCATCAGCATTATTTCTTCCAACTAAATAAATACCGCCATACCATTTATGTTCAGTAGTATCTTCTAATAAGTCAGTATATCTAGCAAATGAATTATTTTTATTATGTTGAATAGAACCATAATATTCAGAAGAAATAGTATTACCTACACCATTCCATTTATAACTTTCAGTAATAATAACTTTAAAAGCAATATTTATTCTAAATTCACCATTATTAATTTCATTCCAATCTTTGGCATTATTAATATATACAGTATTATTAATAGCTTCAGTATAATTATCAAAATTATAATCAGAATTTTTATAACCATATCCAAATAACACTCTTGTATTAGAAGTTATATTTGTTTTAGCACCAGCAGATTGTGTAATATCAATAGATTTACTAACTCCACTATAAGTAGCAGTAACAGTTGTACTTCTACTTGTTGTAGTAGTTCTATTACCATAAGTAAGTTTACTTCCGCTAGTAGTACCACTTAATGTACCATCTCCAGATTTACTTAAAGTTGGACTACCATTTTCAGTTTCTGTATAAGTAGTACCTACTCCATTCCAAGTATAATTTCTAGTACGAGAAGCATGACAAAGAATTGTAGAACTACCTCCAGCAGCAGCAATATTCATAGGACTAGCAGATATAGTTACTTGCCAAGATGTCCAACTTCCAGCAACTTTATTACCGCCATATTGCATAACATCACAATAATCAGTAACTCCATTATAATTAGCAGTAACTCTAGTTGTTCTAGCATCAGGAGATGTGTTATTACTAAAAGTTAAAGTATTACCACTTAAAACTCCAACACCACTTGTAACAGAAATAGTAGGAGTAGCACTATCAGACTCAGTACCACCAGAACCTGCAACACCATTCCAAGTCCATGTTCTATTTCTTGAAGCACTACTATAAATAGTTACTGAATCACCTCCTGCCCAAACTTTATAGCTACTAGCACTACAACTTACAGACCAACTAGACCAATTACTATAAACTTTAGCTCCAGCAGATTGACTAATAGTTATATCTTTAGTTGCACTATCAATAGTTGCTCTAAATACAGAACTACGAGAACTAGTAGAAGTATTATTACCATAATTAATAGTAGAACCACTTAAAGAAGCAGCACCATTAACTTTACTTAATGTTGGAGAACCACTAGCATTTTCAGTATAAGTTGTTCCTGTACCATTCCATTGCCAAGTACGACTTCTAGTAGCAGAAGTAGATAACGTAGCATTTCCACCAGCAGCAGCAATGGTTGTTACATTAGCACTTAAACTAATAGACCATGCTCCCCAACTACTATAAGTTTTAGAACCAGCATTTTGAGTTACAGTAGTATCTTTAGTTACAGAATCCATTGTAGCTCTAATAACTGTACTTCTAGCACTTGTAGAAGTATTATTATCATAACTTACTTTATTACTAGCAAAAGAACCAGCTCCACTAACTTTACTAAGAGTAGGAGTTCCAGTTCCTGTTTCAGTTCCACCACTTCCACTAACTCCGTTCCACGTCCAAGTTCTTGTTCTACTTGCAGAAGTAGTTATATTTGAACTACCTCCACTAGGAGCAACATTTCCACTATTAGAAATATTAACTGTCCATGTAGACCAAGCACTATATTGTTTAGCTCCAGCAGATTGACTAATAGTTATATCTTTAGTAGTTGAATCAATAGTAGCACGAATAACAGTTGATTTACCACTTGTACTAGTATTATTTCCATAAGTAACTTTAGGACTAGTCCAATTACCTGTACCACTAACTTTACTTAATGTAGGACTTCCATTTCCAGTTTCTGTACCACCAGAACCGGCAACACCATTCCATGTATAACTTCTAGTTCTACTAGCACTAGTTGATATAGTAGCTGTTCCACCTGTTGCACCAATACTAGTTTTATCAGCACTAATATTAACAGTCCAACTAGACCAATTACCATAAACTTTAGCTCCAGCTGATTGTGTTATAGTAATAGATTTAGAAACACTATTACTAGTAGCAGTAATAGTTATACTACGACTATTTGTTGTAGTATTGTTACTAGCAGTAACAGTTTTACCACTTAAAGTAAATCCACCAGCACTACCACTAAGTGTAGGTGTAGCAGTTTCTGTATCAGTATGTGTAGTACCAACACCATTCCAAGTCCAAGTACGAGAACGACTAGCACTAGTAGTTATCGTAGCAGACCCACCGCTTGCGGCTATCGTTTGCGTGCTTGCCGAAATAGAAACAGCCCAAGCAGACCACGCTGAATACACTTTTGCGCCTGCCTGTTGCGTTATCGTAACCGTTTTGGACAATCCTACATAACTAGCTGTAAGTGTCGCTGAACGGGCTGAAACGCTCTCGTTTGATGTAAATTTTATTTGATTTCCACTAAGAGTAGCACTACCGCTAATACTAAGAGTAGGAGTAGCAGTTTCACTATAAACAGTACCAGTGTTATTCCATTTATAAGTTCTACGAGCAACATTAGCAGTAATAGTTCTAGTACCACCTTTAGCTTCAACACTAGTTCCATCAGTTTGTAAATCTAATACCCAATTAGTATAAACTTTAGCTCCAGCAGCTTGATTTAAAGCAGCACTAACTTCTTTAGTTTGTTTATTTTCTAAAGTAAATACAACACTTAAAGTACCACTTTTAGTATTAGTAGATTCATTATTAGGTATAGTTAATACATTATTACTTATACTACCTAAAGTAGTAGAACTAGTAAAGCTAGCAGTAAGATTAACAACAGTTTCAATCCAAGTTCCAGCATAAGTAGAACCTTTGGTTATACTCCCCGTGGAGGATGCATAATCAGTTCTCTTATATCCACTTTTAACAGAACTAGTAGGAAGTTTTAAATCATAACTTCCACCTGTATTTGCAATAGCACTATCAACTACTGTTAATGTACTAGTATCATATATACTAGCTTTACTACCTTTAAACGTAACAGTATAACTATCTTTAGCTTCTGTATCATCAATTAATACAACTAATTTACCATTAGTTATAACTCCTTTTTCTATTCCATCAAATAAAACTTTAACTCCATCAGTAGGAAAAGTAACAGTATAAGAAATAAATCTTTGTTCCCATTCTAATTCTACATTATGAGTTATAGGTAAATAACCACTGTTACCACTAATAGTTTGAGATTTATAATGTTCAGCAGTAATATTAGCAGTATAATCAGTCTTAACAGGAATAGTAAATACAAATTTAGTATTATTTTCACTTATAACAGGAGTATAACCATTAATAGTAACAGTTCCGGAAACATTTAATTTAAACGTAATAGTAATTTCAGTATTCTCTGGATAAACAAGTTTAGAACCTTGATATATTTCAAATACATCTATACTACCAAGTTTAATATCATGTATTCCAATATCTCCTTGATATATAGCCATAACTTAAGCTTCTGATTTAACTATATAAGTAGTATTGTTATCTTTTTGAGCAATAGCTGCATATTGAACAGCAGTACCAATCCATATTTTAGGATTAACTATTGGCTCAATAGTAAGAGCAGATAATCTATAAAGAGTTTGGTCAACTATTTGAATAGTATTATAAACATAAGAACCATCCTCTGATAAAGCAACATGATGAATTGCATTAGCATCACTCCATTGAATAATTATAATGTTATCTGTATATCTAACATTAAATGTACCATATTTACCATTATGAAATACAGAATTAGGTTTACCAATGGCTGTAACAAATCCAGCAAAATTAGTAAAAATAGAATTAATAGCAGCTAATACTTCTTCTTTACTACCACTATTTGTTAATAATATAGTAATACTTCTAATATTATAAGATTTAATAATTGAATTACTATTTATAGCTACAAAAGTATTAATACTTTTAGTTTCTTCACCACCAACTCTAGCTATACCTTTATCCCAACTTAAATCGATTTCATTAATTCCACGGCCATCAGGAGAAAAATAAGTAATCGTAGCACTAATGTTATTATTATCTATATCAATTCTATCAAAATTAATTCTACTATTATTGTTATCAACAGCAATAATACTTCCACCTTTTAACAGTATTTCTTTTACTTCGTCAAAAGTTTTATCACAAGTAAATTCTTTTTGTCCATTAATATATATTCCAGTAGGAACAGTTATAACTACACCATAAACAGGAATAAATCCTTCAGGAGTATCTTTTCTTTCATATAATTGTTGATTAATATCTTGCATAACTTTATAAACTTTAAATGGTGGCACTTATTCAGTACCACCATGATTAACATTAAGTTGTTTTCTTTTTAATAACAAGTTCATAACCATCAGGAATTAAAGCTTTAATAGCATCAGCAATAGCTTTATCAACTTCGGCTTTAGTATAAGTTTGTTCTACTGTTGGAACATTATTAAACTTATTATTAATTTCTTCTTTAGTATAAACATTATTACTAAGTTCAGTAATTTGATTAGGTAAAGTTTCATCAAGTTTAACTTTATCAGCAGCAGACATAACCCCAGCTACTGAAGTAGTAGCAATAGGTATATCTACATGACCATGAGGTTGTGCCGTATAATGGTCATCTTGGTCAGTTACAAATTCTTTACGATAATAATGGTATTTTAATTGTACATAGTTAGCATACGCTTTACCAAATTCTATGGTATCTACAATAGTATTTGGCAAACTATTAGTTATAGCAGTAGCTTTTCTACCTTTACCACCATCATAAGCAGTACCTGTAACTTCACCTAAAGCTAAAGTTTCAGATATAACTGAATATTTAGTGCCAGACCAACGATAAGTCTTACCGCTATGTTCAGTATCTTCACTTATATCAACATAAATTTTACCTTTTTCAGGAGTATAATATACAGGAGCATTTTCTATATATTTCTCAGCAAAATGAGTTTCATCAACATAATATCCTTCAAGAACATCATCAACATAACTAGGTAATTGACTTGCTGGGACTTTACCATCTTCATCAAGACTAGCAATACCATTTGCTACACCACGTTTAGCTTCAATAGCTTCATTACAGAATTGAATAATCTTCTCTTTAATAATAGGATAATTATCTATATTACTAAGGATATGTTCAACTGTAGATTCAACCTTATTCTCAATAACAACTTTAAGATTAGGATGATTATCAATATTATCAAAGATATTTTCTATATTACCTTTAATAACATTAAGTAATTCAGTAAAGTTATTAATATGTTCAAATATATAAGTAACTCTAGCTTCTATCTTAGTTTCAATAAGATTCTTAAGAATAGGAAATCTATCAATATTATTGAAAATATAATCAACTCTACTATTTACAGCATTATTAATACAAGTAACAAGAGCTGGATAATTATTAATATTAGCAAATATATTCTTAACACAATTACAAACTAAATTAGAAAGAATACCAATAAGTTCAGGATAATTATTAATATTATTAAATATATAATCAACTCGTTCATTAATATTATTCTGAATAGCTTCTTGTAATTCTGGATATTGACCAATATTCTTAAATATATCAACTACTTTATTAACAGTATTAGTAATAATAAGATTTTTAATAGCAGGATAATTATCAATATTATTAAATATGTTGCCAATAGTAGTTTCTACATGAGCATTAATAGCATTAGTTATAAACTGATTAAGAGCAGGATAAGAAGAAATATTATTAAAGATAGATTCAGTCCATTGTTTAATATATTGATTAAATATCTCTTTAAGCTCAGGATATTCATTAATATTATTAAATATATCTCTAATAATAATAGGCAAACTTTCAACTGTACTATTCTTAATAATTTCAACTAGTTTAGGATAATTATTAATATTATTAAACACATTAATAACAAAATCATTAATAAAACTAGTAATAATATCAAGAAAGTCTTTATAATCACCTATATTAGTAAATATCTTTTCAAGTGCTTCTGCTAAATCTTTAATAACAATATCAAAAGACCATCCTTCCCAATTATCTGGATTAGTCCAAGCAACATCGCTAATATCATCACTATTATATCGTTGTGTCCAATTAATATTAGTTGTATCACGATAAGTAATAATATATCCTTTACGACGATAAATTTTATCAAGTTTATTAACAGTATCGGCAAAAGTACCTTCCCAAGTTAAATAAATACTATTACAAGCGGCAAGTATTCTATCTAATCTTGTTCCAGTTACACCATCAAAAATAGCTTGAATAACAGTCAAAGGATAAATATTATATCTAGTATCAGTTTCTTCACAATACTTATCTAGTATATGAATTGGCATATTGCCTTCTTTATCACATTGAACTTTACTAGGGTCAAAAGATTGACAATTAGTACCAACAAAAACATTTTCTTCTTCAGCCATAATTACCACGGATTAGAAACACGTTTAATATAATGTAAAGCAATAGTAGGCATAAGTTTATTAATAGCAAGATAATCACCTGTCCATCTATTACCACTTATTTGACGCCAAGTCATTTCACCATTATTACTAATATTAGGTCCAGTCATATACCAATTAGTAGAACGATTAATGCCAAGATTATTAAATTGACTTCTATCAGTACCATAAGGAAAACCATTTTTAACATCACCATCTAAATCACCTGATATAAATCTCCAGTTACTAGGTGCTATAACTTGATGGTTATTATCACCGGATTTAGTTTTACCAACAGCAACAGCATGTTGATGAAGAGGTAAATCTGTACCACCAATATAAAATGCATATGCACTTATATTACGACCCGGAGCAGCAGGATCATATGTATCTTTAATATTTTCAAGAACTGTTTTCCAATCAAGATTTCCTTGTTTAGGATTATTATAAATATTAATACCATTAGGTATATAACCCATAACAAAACGTCCTTGTGCAGCAATATAAACTTCCCAGCCATTAGGAGGAGTTGAAGTATCCCAAAGCATAATAGAACCAATAGGAACAACGGCAGCAATCCAAGCTTGAATTTGACTAGCAGCAACTCCACCACCTTGTCCACTTCCACTACCTTGTCCAAATCCTTCTCTAACTAATTTATTTTTAATATCAGTATAGAGAGAATTAAAATCTACATCAAGTCTACTAGATTTAGTTTCACTATCTGCAAATTTATTCATAACAAGATATTTACCTGTTCTAGCTTCACCAAGTTGAGTAGTAGACATAACATTATGTTCACTTACTCCACCAGAGCCACCACCTCCTTCAAGACCAGCAATAATATCATTAATTTCTTGCTTAGTATAATAATTATTAAGTATAGAATTAATAATATTACGTACTTCTTCTTGGGTTAGTCCACCACCGCCAGAACCTCCACCGGCAGCATTAATAGTAATAGTACCATCATTATTTTCTACAAAAGTAATATTAGTACCCGGTTTAATCTTATTTTTAAACATTGATACATAATTACTTTCAAAATACTGTTTATACTCATTACTTATATTACCACCATCTTGTTCTATCCTATTAAGAATTTCTTCAATCTTATTATTAATATATTGTTCAAGATTGGTAATACTATTTTCAATATTACTATTTAAATCTCCAATCTTATTATAAATATCTTCAAATTTAGCATTATATTCAGTAATAAGATTATTAATTCTAGTATTAATATCAACAATATTTTGTTGTAATTGAGATATTTGGTTATCATGAATTTCAAGATGGTCATTAATCTTTTTAAGTTCTTTAAGAAGCCAAGCATAGAACTTTTCCATCTCTTCTCTTAACTTCTCTAAGAAAGCTTCAAATTCAGCACGAGTAAGATATACAGATAAATCAAAACCCATACTTACCCATTTTTCGCCATCCCAAAACCAATAAAAATCATTAGTATAAGTACCACCCCAACCAACAATTTCAACTTGTTTATTATCTTCGCCTAAATCAAGAGGATGATAAAGTATTTGACCAACAGCCCAATTTCCATCAAGAGATATAGATTCTTTATCAAACATATCTTCTTGACGATAATTACTAAGAAGTCTACATTGATTTAATTTAACTGCACCATCATACATTCTACCACCTCTCCAAAGAATAATACTATTATCTGGAAGTTCAATAGTTTGTCCAGCTAAACAATAATCATATTGAAGTATATAAATAGTATTAGGCTCGTTAATCATATCTTGAGTAAGAGTATTAACACCACTAATCATATTCTTACGAAGATATTTACGAGCCTTTCCACTATAATCATTTGTATTATAATCTTTATCTGCAAATTTAAGAAGATTATCAACAACTGTTAAATCTTCTTCATCAGCTGCATTAGTAATCTGTGAAGCAGTAAACATTTGTTTAACAGATTCACTAAGCATTTCAGGAGTAATTTGACCTTCAAGTATTTGAACAGCATTATCTTCAAAATACTGTTTAAGTACATGAGCCATATAATTGGCTACAACATTACGACGAAGATAATTATCTTGAATATTAATACCAAATTCATCAGCAACTGCACGTTCTGCAATTGCTCTTGGAAACATACCACTAAATGATTCTACAAATTTAGAACCAATTTCAGAATCAGCTTCAAGATGCCATTTCTTTGCATTAGTAACAGGAGTTATTTCATCAAGAATATAACTCTTTTTAGTTTCAATAACATAAACTTCACAACCTACTCCAATCTGTTCCCAAGTAAGAGCATCTCTATCTTCCATTGTAGATACTACAATTCTAGCAGCTTTAAGACCTCTTTGAACAACAGCAATAAGTTCTAGTATTTCTTTCTTGAAAGTTTCATAATCAATAACTAAATCTTCTCGAAGTTTAGCAATAGGCTGCCAATACTCTTCATTAGATAAAGGAATACCAGCAGGAACAGCTTTACGAGATATATAGCTAGCATAGAAACCGTCATGAACTATACATAGTCTTTCATAAGGTCTATTATTCCATTGACCATTACAAGTAAGACTAACTTTACCAAGTTCTTCTTCTATTGTTTTCATACGTTCTCTAGGTTTACTAAATTCATAGTGTAGACCCCCCGTAGAGGATGGAACACATTCACATTATTCATTATCATAATCAACATCACTAAGACTATAAGTTTCATTATATTCTTTACCTTCTTCTTTCTTCTCCCAAAGTTTACCAGTTTCAGGGTCAACATAAAATTTAGGAGCATCTCCACAACTAACTATTGCATGAATTTTACCTTCTTCATCAACAGGAAGCGTAATAGAACCACTATACTGAACTTGTTCACTACATTCATAAATAATATTAAGTTGACCTTTAATATATTTAAGAAGAGTTTCAGCAAGTTTATCTTGACCAAGTTGATATGCTGCCATAGCAGATTGAAACATATTCCAACAAGTAACAATATTTTTATTATTACCTTTACAAGTAGCAGAACAATCATTAAGCATATCAAGTCCATATTGTGCCATAAGAACTAATAGTTTATGATAAACACAAACATATTTGCTAGGAACAGTCATATAAACATATTGAGGGTCAATCTCAACTTGTTCAGTTCCATCAGCTTTTACATAGACACCATTAACATAATTATCATCTATTTGTTCACTCATTCTAACATCAAGTTATTGTACGAATTAATAATTGATTTTTGTTGCTCATCAGAAAGCAATTCTAAGGCTTCTAGTGCTTGAATTAAAATTTGTCCTTGTGTTAGTTTGCACCAATTTTTTTCGTTCAATGGGAAGCCTAATTCTGCTATTCTCACCTGTTTTTCAGCCATGCTTGCAATACGCAATTGCATCTCTTTCGATAGCTGTTTTGGATTATTAATATAACCTCTTATCATAATATCATCTTATTTAAATGCCTTATTAATAATATAAGCAGTATAATCATTAACTCTAATATCAATACGTTTATTAAACGCAAGAATACGTTGATTAGAATCAAGATTTTTATTATAGACAATATTTATAATATCACCATAAATATCTTCTTTCCATTCTTCTTTCATATAATGACTAAGATAATCTTCATCACCACGATACATATTAAGTTTAGAATAAGCATCATAATAAACACTATTAACTAAATATCTAGCGTTATATTCTATTTGGTCACGATTATTATCAATATTATTAGTAATAATAGTTGAAGCAACAAACTTTGCACATTCCGAAGCTGCATTAACCATAGTAATAGAAATAACAGCTTTAGATTTTTCTCTATCTTTTTCAATAATATCTTTAGTAACTATGTTAAGAAGTTTGGCAATATCATCTAAAGGATTTCTTTTGTTATTATCAATTATCTTATTAATTATAAGATAAATAACAATAACAATACCGGGAATAAGACCTTGTTCAAAGGCATTTTGAATTAATTCCATTTTTACAGATACAAGAATAGGGACTATCAGTATCAACACTAATGCTAATACCAATAGCCCCTATTCGATTAATATTACCTAATATTTACCTAATCGAGTCGGGTAATAGGTTATGCTTTTTCTTCAGTAGCAATAGCTTTAAGGATAGTTTCAACAGTTGCAATAGCAATAGCTCCAGTAGGAAACGCTATTTGTACAATTTGATGAACAACTTCATCTCTAGTTTTCATTTCACGTGGAACAGCAAAACGAAGCGTAAAGATAGTATATCCAGCATCTGCACTATCAGGTTGCTTTAAAGGATTAATAGGATATGCAGGATACAGTTCAGTATAAGTATCACGGTAAGTATATTCAATACCTGCATCAGCAGCAGCCTTATTAGCTAAATCAGTAATATAAGCAGCGTCGCCATAAGCAGGTAAACCGTGAGTTGTAACTGTAACAGCTATATCCATTAATTCATCAGCTCCAAGAATTTCATAATCAATACCTTTAGACTCAGCAGTTAGAGTGATTTTAGCATCAGCAACAGATGCTTTAATGCCATGTCCAACAGTATTATTATTAATTTGGTTAGCTAATTTCTTTGCTACATCGTTAGCAGTAGGATTAAGACCAGTATGAATGGTAGCAGTCCAACGATTACGTTCATTGAACTTTAATCCTTTTTTCACAATCATAATAGAATAATCAGAATAAGCATTTACATCTCCGATAGTAAGATTAGCAGAGAAAGTAGTAGCAGCTTGATAAACACCTTTAACAAAAGTAAGATGTTTCTTATAAGCTGGAAGAACTACTGGACCATTTGCTTCACGACCAAGATTAATGTAAAACTTATCGGTAATCTTAGTACCGTCAGCGTCAATAGTTTCCTTGCCATTAGCAAGATAAGTAAAAGCAACCGCTCCAGCAGCAAGAGGTAAGCTCGCTCCATAAGCGACTTTGCCCGCCAACAAAAACTGTCTCATTTTTAATTTAATTTAGAGTTTAATTTTGTTTATCAGCTCCATTAGAAGTAGCACCAATACTAGCAAGATAAATCTGTACTGCACGCATAACTATTTCCATATGTAAATAAGGAGGTAAATCACAATTAACCCAATCTTCTTCTCTATCTTCATCAAATTTAACTTTAGCAGGTTCTTTGATATAAAGATATTTAACTAATTGAGGTTTAACTGTATTATTACGTCCAGTATATATATCAACATTAATACCAGATTCATCTCCAAATATAGTAACTATCGGAGCATCTTTCGCAGCACGATTACAGAAATCTCTTAGCGTTTGACCTAAATCTTCAGCTTCAATAATTCTACAATCATAAATTGTCTTGCCATTATAACTAACTTGAAAGCCTGTATATAGCATTATTCCGTCGCTATCAATATTAATTTTATAAGGGTCAACTTCTGTTCCACCACCTGTAATATCTCCGCCGTTAACAGTACCCGCTGTATATAAAGTTCTAAGAGCATTAACAGGACTAATAGAAGCATTTTGTCGAGCAACCTTATCATTATAAGGAACAGGTCCAACGTTTTCTACTATTACATTTCTAGCTTTTTCAATTATAGCAGCATTAAGACAAATATCTATATCTTCCATGAGAATAGCACGAACGGTCTGCATACCCATCTGTTGTGCCAGTTCTCTGAACGTCACGTGCATCTCCCCAATGTTCATAATCAAATGTTTTTAAGTTTATTTTTATAAGCACTAACAAGAGCACTATTAGTAGGATTTTTAAACCATGTAACAGCTTCCTTAACATTAGCACCAATGAACTCACCATCAGGAGTAGTAATATTCTGATTATGAATTGCTCTGATAAATTCTCCACGAGAAATAAGAACCTCAATTAAAGATTTAATAGTAATATCTTTATCATTGCAAAGTTTATTAAACTTAGCAGGTTCATTTGTACTAAATTTATCAAGATGAGTTTGTTTATCGACAGTATCCATAGCCATACCGTTAGGAATATTAATATTATTGGCAACACAGTATTGAATAAATACAGCATCAAACAAATCACTATTCGTAAGAAGTTTAACATAATTGCCTTTAGCAGAATTAATTTCCTGACGATGTTTAGCAAGACGCTCAGCTTCTCTTTGGTCATCTTTAAAATAAAATCTAATAGATGGGTCAGAATTAATAAGAGCAATATCTTTAGCTACATCTTTATATAATAAACAATGACGATAAATTAGATAATCATCAAGAACAATAGGATAACCATATTTATACTTTTCACTTTCAAGAAGATTTAACTTAGTAATCTTAGCTTCAAGAGCTTCTCTAAGTTCTTTAACTCCTTTACGGTCACTATTCATATAAGCAGTTTCAATAGCTTCTTCTTCAGCTCTAAAACGAAGATAATCTCGTTTACGATTCCAAAAGAAAGAAATATCAAAAGTTTTACCTAGTTCATCAACTGAAACACTAATATTATTAAGATAAGCCTTAACCCGTGAAATAAAGTTTTCATTATTAGGAGCAAGACCAATTAAAGCAGGAAAATAAGATTCAATCTCACCTTTATTAGAAGAAAGAGTACGAGAACTACGAACACAACTACCAATCTTATCCATTCGTTTAGGTAATGTTTTATCATTAACTCTACGATATAATGAATAATTAGTAACTAAATTAATAGTAATAGTTCGTTTTTCAGTATAAGGTTCATCAAGACTTTCATCTCTAAATCCTACTGTATTAGCAGGTTGCTTATCTACTCCATCCTCTACGGGGGGTATAACCTGTTTATCTGTATTTATATTAGAAGCAGCAGGAGTATTTTCTCCTGCTTTATTAGCTTCATTTACTTTGTTAAAATCCATATCTTAAATAGCTTCTTTTAAATGATTATAATACACATTTCAATAAGAACATCTTAGTAGTGTTATCTACCTGCAAACCAATAGAGCCTTTAACTTCATAACGAGCCATATCAATTTCAGTAGCTGCATGATTAGTATTAGGCAATCCCCAGCAAGCAGGAATATCAGTCATACCTTCGATAACTTTAGCTTTATAAGCCTGTCCTTTTTGACGTACTATACGAACATTCTGATTACCTTTATAATTACTCATATCAACCAAAGCAGCTTGATGAGAAGTAATAGGCAAGCCAGTAGTAGGATGAATCATACCATTTTGCTTAGCAGCTTCAGCATCAGTACCCTTATCGAAATAAGCATTATGAATAACAGTAATAGTATATCCATCTGGAGTTTTATACTTATTAAAGTAACGTCCATAAGAAAGACCATCACCATTATCTTGAATCATCTTTTCACCAAGAGGAGTAATAAATCCGTTTTCTTTAGCATCAGTTCTGATAGCCATTTCAAAGTCACGAATAAATCCTTTACCGCCCATAAGAGCTACATTCTTATCGCCATCTTGAGTATCACGGTCAAGAACATCACCAATTGTACGTTCAAGTTTGTTAAGAGTCAGAACTTCACCATAAGTATCGTAGTTAGATTCACGACAAATTTCTAACATACCAGCAGTACGAGGAATAGGTTTACCATTATCATGGTCTTTCAAAGGAATAGTACCATCAGGTAAACGATTATATTCAGACTTCCACAAACGTTCTTCGTTCATTACTCTCATGTGCAAGTTGAACTGTCGCATCTCTTCGTTAATCCAAAGATTAGAAGTACCACCATTATCGTTTTGGAATTGATATTGAGTAACAACATTAGCAAGATTACCAGCTATTTCTTTAGAATAACGATAAAACTCAAGTTGAGAAGTCATTCCAGCAGGACCCATAGTATTGCTTCTGTTACCTTTAGAATAAGATTCAGAAACAGTAGGAGCACTCATTGCCCAATACATACCTTTAGCCAACCATTGAAGATCAACATAAGCATCAGGATTAGGAGAAGTAAGTTTCAAAAGATAAGCATAACCATAAGCAGATTCACCTAAGTCTTTCTGAATACGAACTTGAGTAACACCATCAGGAGCAGTAAGACCATGTTGTTCAATAAACCAATGAGTAGAAAAATGAACTTCAAATTCACTACCATTTTGACCGGGTTTAGTAACAGCAGTATTAAAGTAAGTTACAAAGTCTGTAAACTTCATACGACCCATAGTTTTCCAAGTCCATTGTACAGTAGCAACATCTTTAATACCACGACTACCTTGACCTTCAGTAATAAAACTTAAAGGAAAACGGTCATCATCCATACCATAATTATAAGTCAGAAAACTATTAATTTCTTCTGGCTTTTGAAGCTGAAGATAAGCAATTGATTCTTCATTAGAATAACCTCTATCTTCATAACGAGTTTGTCCAATAACACGTAATGTTTTCATCTACAAATTTACTATTATGTTAATAACCAAAACGCTCATCTTTCAGAGCATCTTTTTTACTGTCAGGTTTAGTTATTTTAATAGCTCCTTTTGTAGATTTACGTTGACTAGCAGTAAGTTTCAACTTTTTAGCTTCTTTATCAGAAACAGCCATTTCTATCAAACTATCATAACCTTTACCTGTATATTTAAGCCAAGCTTTAAGCAGTTCTTCATCGCGTCTTTCAGCAGGAGATAACTTCATTAAATCATTTTCATAACGAGAAAGTCCTTTATCATCAACTTGATAAACATAATTGAAGAAATCTTCAGGAGTAGTAGAAATCTGTTTACCATTACGTTCAATAATAACAGTTTCGGGAATACGATAACCAGCAATTTGTCGTTTATCAATACATTCTTTAACTCCATTCCAAAATTCCACAAGTTGTTTCTCTTCTTCTGCTTTAACTCGCATAGCTTCTTTAGCATTAGCTTCACGCATTTCGTTATCAGCTTTCTGAAGAGCTTCAAGTTCTTCTTTAGCAACATTGAAAAGTTCATTGCTATCTTTAAGATATTGAATATACTTATCAACATTACCACGACGATTAAATTCCTTAAACGCCTCACGAACAATAGCTTCTTGTTGACTTACATTATTTTCATCTACTTCAATACCGTTTCTATCTCGAAGTTCACCAAAGCCTTCAAATGAATTACCATTTGCAACATAATAATTAAGAAAATCACCAACGATAGGATAATCTTCAAATAATTTATTAACACCAGCTTGAGCAAATTCATCACGTTTTAAATCAATAACGGATTGAATATAACTTGCAACTCCTTGAGGAGTATTTTCAAAAGCAACTGGTTTACCATCTTCTGAAGTAACAGAAACACCTACAAGTTCTTGAATTGATTTAACATCAATAGTATTATCTTCTTTAGTATCTTCTACTTCAAATTCTTTAAGATAAGCAGCAACTTCATTTTTAGCTTTAAAGATATTACCTTTATCGTCAATAAGATTACCGTCTTTATCAACAGTATATTTATTATCTCCATCTTCGATAATAGTACCTTCTTCCAAACCATGTTCAGCATCAGCGTCATTCGCTTTGTCATTAGGCTTACCCCCCGTGGAGGATGAAGATTGGTTATCTTTATTAGCATTAGAATCACTATTCCCATCTCCATTACCATTATTAGTAATATCATCAATAGGATTACCATTAGCATCTAACTGCCCTGTTTTACCTGTATCAAGGTCTGTAATGTCGTCAGTAGGTTTTCCATCACCATTAGATGTTTCACCATTAAAACCAAAACTATCAAAATTAGGCATAATTCTTTGTTTTTAATTAATTACTATATCACAAATATAAACTATAATAATAATACGAGTTTTACTTGTATCGTTAAAATATGTTCACCTTTAAGCCGATTTGCCGACTAACATACTATTGCTAACTAGGATATTTATTACTGATAACCTATCCTGTCGCTTTCAGAGAAGCCGTGTATGAATCAAATTTTATCATAATGATTAATCTATCACGAAATGAATAAAGTGCTTAAAATGAGCTTAAAATGGCTCATGTGATGTAAATAAAAATGAAAATGGGCTGAACCTACTTTCACAAGCAAGTCCAGCCCTATTATGAACAAAATTTAGAAGTACAGCCGATTATTTACTTTTACTATCATAACGATTTTTATTCGTTTTTGCAATCTTGACTTTATCATCACTTTCTTTAAGTTTAACAGCTAATTCTTTTTCTTTAAGTTGTGCTTCAACAGAAGTCTTTTGAGCATCTAAACTAAGTTTACTACGTTCAAGATTAAGTCTAGCATTTTCCATACGTTCTTCAGCTTGACTCTTTTCAGCATCACTAAGACCATTATCAAAACTCATAATATTAGCATTTGCTTTCATAGCTTCAATTTGACCATCAAGATATTTTTCAACTCTAATAGTTTCTCTATCTTGTTCTGCTTTTCTATCAATCTTAGCAAGTTCAAATTCTTGACGAAGTTGTTCTGTTTGTTGAGAAACACGTTCAACATCAAGTTCATGCTCACGTTGAATATTTTGATACTTATCAATAAGTTTACTAATTTGAGCAACATTATCTCCACGTATAGCAGCATTAGCCATATCCATATTACCATTCTGAGCAGCACTAAATGCAAGTTGTTTATATTGTTCAAGTTTCTCACGTTCTTTAACAGAAGTTTTACAAGTAACAATATAATTGGCAAATATATGACTATTAACATCAAGACTTAAATATCTAATATCACCATCTTTAGTTTTATAAGAAGTATTAAGACCATCAATCCAAGCAAGTTTAGTATAATCCATTTCAGCTTGATAATCTCGTTCTCTCATTTTATCAAATATAAATTCAATAATAACAGAACCCATACTTCCACGAATAACTGCTTCATCAGTAACTCCTTTACCAGCACTATTAGCAATCTCACCATAACGTTGTGGAGTCATATCACATTCCATTTTAGCAGTCTGTTCAATCTCTTGAATAAGTTGCCCAAGTTCAGTAATATAATTATTCATACGACTTTCAAGATAACGAACATTTTGTGCTTTAACAAGATTAGCATCATCTTCATCATCAATATAAAGCACTCCATCAGCAGCCATACGATATATAGTTTCAGCAGGTTTTTTACCAAGAAGAGATTTGGCAATCATAAGAACATTCATCTTATTTTTAGCAATAGCCATTTCTCTATGATAAGAAACTATATTACGAAATACTTGATAAGGGATAACTGTATCTACAATACTAAATCTTCCAAAACCTGGAAGAAGTTCTGCAATACCATTATAAGGAAGTTTACCATTCCTATTATAAGCAATAGGACGAGCCTTATAAGGATATATGCTTGTAGCACGAGAACCAATTCTAACGCTCTCATAAACTTGTGGACGCCACACCCATTCAATACTAATATCACCACTAGCAGGGTTAAGCTGATAAGTTTCATCAACAATTCTTGTTGTAACAAATGCTCCATTACTATATGTAAGAATACCTTCTTTTATTTCACCTCTCCAAACAGTATGCCAAACTTCAAATAAACCATTATTAGCATCACGAACCATTATATTAGTGTTCTTAATATGTTGCAAATCATCTTTATTAAATTTACTACATATATCACCAAAATAATACATATATTTATCCCAATTTAAAAGTGCTTTATCACTAGAAGTAGTAGCACTATATTGATAATATGTATCAAGAGCTTCACGTTCTTTTTCAGAAAGATATTCATAAAATTCATCTATAATTTGTTGTTTAGTCAACATACGACGTTCAGCAAACATATCATAATCTTCTGCAAACATATTATCGTTAGGAACAGGAAAAGCATCTCTAACACTAACAACACGTTTAATTAATTGATTACCTACAACATCTCTATATGTATAACAAGCTCCAAAAGCAACAAATTCAAAATAAGCTCTAGCGTATATAGTAAAAGCATCAGTAAGGTCATCAATAACATTAATTAAATCTTGTCCTTGTGCACTAATATCATCAATAAAATTTTCATTAAATTCTTTAATAAAAGATTCAATATCAACAGCTTGTTCAGGATTAAATTGTTCAGGATTATTACCTTCATTAACAAACTGCATATAACTTTCTTGTATCTTCTTAGCAACAGCTTGTTCAGCAAGCATCATAATTTGTTTACCAAGTTCAGCATCTCTAGCAAATACAACTTCTGGATTATTAGCTCCAACAATAAAATCATGTGGATTTTTAATATATTCACCAATATATCTTCTAATAATACCTTTCATCATATCATAATTACGCATAGTAGCTGGAAAACGAGTTAGATTCTCATCTTTCTCATTATAAGGATTAAGAGTTTTTCTATAATATTCTCTAGGAATATTGCCAAGAAGAATATTAAATTTTTCTTCTACATTAAAATCAGCTTTACAAGCAATACCAGCTTCTATAACATAATCACAACATTTAGCATACCAATCAACTTCTTGTTTTTCAGCATAACTAACATGCTGATTAGGAAAATCAAGTCTACCAAAATTATACATATCTTTATTTGTTTAATCTTAAAACCATTGTCTATTAAAAATATCTGTTTTATCATTCTCTTCTGTAACTTTCTTACGACTAGCAAGTTCTCGCTTACCTTTAATATCAATAGACTTCCAATATATACCTAAAAGTATAAGACTAGATATACGGTCAAAGTTACCTTCAGCATTAAACTTTTTAAGTTCAAGAATTGTTTGATAATCAAGAAATCTTTCAAAAACATAAATATCTTCTCCAAATTCATTTTTACCAATAACTTCATATAAGAACTCTTTAAGAAGTCGAAGACCATCTAGTTTCTTAGGACCACTACCAATATTATAACCATAACTAGTACTAACTTTTTCTTTAACAGCAGAATCCCAAACATATAAAGGTTCATAACCTAGATATTTAGTAGCTTTCCATTTACGAAAATTAGAAACAGTTTCACCACGATTTATTTCTACAAGTCCAGTACCAATACAATTATACCATTTACATAGTCGATAAAACTTTTCATCAGCTTCTTCTAGTCTTTCAGTACGTCCATAATATGCAGCACATAACTTAGGTTTAAATCCATTACGTTCTCTAGGCATTTCAATAACAAATATACTATTATGAGAATGTCTATCAGTAATTTCTTTTTTATCTTTATCAATACCAACAGGGTCATAAACTGCAACATAAGTGCCAGGAAGAATACTTCTTACAAGTCTATCATTAATATATGTTTCTTCATATTCAGGAGCGAACCAAACTCTTATACAACCATGAGGGTCTTCGTTACCACGTCTAGGAACTCCTTGAATATAATCATAAATTTTCATATCAGGATTTTCAATTCTTATACGAGCATTAGATTTAAAATAAATCTTTTTAGTTCCATCTTCAAATAGTTCACCATCAGTGTAAAACTTATAACTATTATCAACTCGAAGTTTATCTTCAAACTTATTAAGAGCTTCACTACTAAATATATTTTCACTAGCACTACTAAAAGATTCAGCAGGAAATAAAGCACGCTGACCAAGATAATTAAGATATTCTGCAAAAGTCTTAGCAGTCTTTTTCTTTTCAATTCTTTCTCGTGCAGCAAGTTGAAGTCCTATTCGTAGATTACTATTTCCATCTTCATCAAATCCTTTAACTCCATCTATCTCTCCTTCAAGACCCCAAGCATAAGATTTAAAAAATCCACAAACTTCATTACGAGCATCATTATCAAAAACATTTTCAAAAGCCATAAATCCAAATGCTCTAGGATTATAAAAGTTTTGTTCAAATATTTGCATATTAGCAGCAGTAGCAGTTCCCCAAGCCATAAGAGTACCAGTAGTACGAGTACCAACAGTCATTGTAGGTTCAGTTACATTCATAAACTCATCAAAGTTCTGCATTGTAGATAGCTCTTCAACTTTAATTGTAACAGCATCTTTACCAATAGCACAGTCAGGATTATTATTAGCACTAACACTTAAAAGAGAACTAGACCAACTATCATCAGCTTCAACTCCATTTTTCATACGATAACCAAGTTTAAAACTATCAGTAGTAGGACTATATATACCTCTTTTAAATGGAGTCTTTTCTTCAAAGAACTTTAAATTATTAACAGCAAAGTCACTTAAACCACCTTGTTTAATTAAGTATTTATTATCAGCCGCAACATGAATAACAACTTTATGCTTAGATAAGTTAACTTCATTAGAACTATCAGCAGCCATAATATAAGAAAAACCTCCACGTCGAGTTTTATCAATAATAAGATGTAAACCATTACGTCTACAAAATTCTATAATTTGCCAAGTCCAAAATTGAGCATCAATAAAACTAGGAAAACTATAAATCTTTTTAGCAGTAGCTCCATGTTCAGTAACAATAACAGATGATTCATCTGTACGTTCCATACGAGTATAATTAAGAAAATTATAATGACCACCTGTTATCCAAACATCTTCTATACTTCCATCCGGATTTTGCCAACAAGGAGCAGAAAAACCATTACGTCGTCTATCACATTCTCTACGTCTAAATTGTCTATGAGGAATACTATCAACTTTAAATTGAGTATATCTACCTGTGGCTTGATATGTTCTAGCAGCTTCATTAAAAAGTTCAGTATTAACAAATTTGCCAGGTCTAATATTTAAAAGAAAGCCACCACTATCTCCAATTAAAAAGTTATTATGAGGGTCATACCATCCACAATCACTAGCTTTCTTATACTTTTTCTCTTTATCAGGTTCTTCAATGTATTCTAGAAAAGGATATTTACCATCAGCCATAATATTTTATTTAACTAGTAAACAAACAACAAAAGCGATAGCGCAAACAGCACCACCGCTTACCAAATATCTATTCTTACGTTTAATACGTTCAATAGACTTATTTAAATTATCATTTACTTTATTACTATTATCAAGATTATATTGTAAAGTTTCAACTTCTTTATGAAGAGCATTATATTTAATCTTATGAAGATTAATTATACTGTCTTGTTCATTAATAATATCTTTATAAAGTTTAGCTTTAATAATTTTAGTATTAGCAACCTTAATCATATTAATAGGAACAAGAACAGTTGTATCAGTAGTGTTGACTCCCCGTGAAGGATGCACTATGTTATCAATCTCACTCTGACACCAACTTCTTGAATAACTCCCAAGTAGCACTATCATTAAGACTAATAACTTTATTTTCAATATCTTTTTCATGTTCTTTAAGTTTATAAACTATACTTTCTCTTTCAGTTATAACTAACTGTATAGAATCAATCCGAACATGATTAATAGCAGTGTCACTTTTATTATATGAATTGGCTTCTACACTAAAACGACTTATTGATAAATACAGAGTAACACATAAATTAATAATCGCTATTATAAATATTGCTATTAATATCTTCTTCATAATTCTATACAGTATTAAGTTAATCTTTTATTTCGATAAGTTTATTAAGTAAATCAAGATTCCATCTACCAGTTTCTTTAAGTCCAAGAACTCTTTGAGCCATCTTGATAGCTGCAACTTGACCACAATTCACGTTAGTATCAAATAATTGTTCAGCAACTCTCTGACTATTAAAATCATCAAGTTCAAATACATCCCAATAACCTATTTTATACTTTTCCCAAACAAGTTTTTGAAGTTGAACATCATTATCAAGCTTAGACTTAAACTCTTTACTACCAACAGTATAATGTTTCTTATAAGAATCAATCATAGTCCAACCTTGCCAAGTAGGATTATATTTACGACTGATACCTCTATAAGTTTCTCCACCAGCATCATCTTTATCGTTTACATAACCACCTTCTTTAATAGATAGTTTTTTAAAAGCATCTCCAAAGTAAGCCATAATTTAATTTATATAAGGATTAGTACAATATCTAAAACAATCAACAGCGTCATAATATTCATCTTCATCAAATTCTTTAATTGTAACCCAAAACCAAAGAACTTTAATTTGAACTTTATAAATCACAAATTCAAAGTCATCACCAATATGATGTTCATCGCCAATTAATCTTATATTTTTTCTACGATTAATAATATACATAATTTATTCATCAAGAGTTCTACGAATCCAACCTCTAAGATATTTGATATTATTTCCTTTGCCAGCAATATCATTATAATATCTAATACGTTCAAGTTTATATTTAGCCACAAAATAATCAGCACTAATTGTAGTATCAGATTTATAAGCGTTAAGAGAATCTTGAGTTCTACGAAGTAATTCTTTAGTTAAAACTAATTCATTAACAGCAGTAGAATCAGTAACAGGAACATAACGAATTTCAGGAACTGGAGTAATACGTTTAGTACATCCACTAGATAAACAAATAGCAAATATAACTAAAACAATAAAACCAATAATTACTCCAATTAAATTGTCTTTATTTAATTTCATATAGCAAGTTTAAATTGAGTTTGAACACCACTAGCTTTAATTTGTAATTCTCTATCTTTAAGAACTTTATTAATATCATCACGTAGATAATTCATAGTAAAGAATTTAGTAGTTTCAACAGGATTTTCTTTAATATGATAAAGACCATCAGAAAATCTTTTTGGCATACCATATTCATTAAGTTCAAAATCACTATCAATATGACATAACCAAATACCTTTAATAGTTAAACCAAGTATATATTCAACAGCAAAAGCATACATACTAAGTTGAAGATTATATATAGCACCATTACAATTAGGGAGATGATTAAGAGGAGCTAAAAGTCGTTCATCTTTATCAACCCAAATATTAGTTTGTTGTGCAGGTTTAACTGTTTTATCTTTCTTATAATAACCACTACTAAATTTTAATCCACCACGATTAGTTTTCCAATCACCTACAACAGCACAATTAGTATCTTCATTAACTAGAAGAATATCAATAGTTCCACTAATTAACCAATCTATAAGAAACATACCAATCTCACTATAAATCTTATATCCTCTTTCAGTGTACATTTTAAACGCATCATAAATAAGAGGATAACGATTATTAGTAAGTTCAATAAAATCTTTAAGATTAAGAAGTTTATAATTAGCACCAAAATTTGGAATATCAGCAATAGTAACCATTACACCATCTTCACGTTTATCAAGATAATTAATAGCTTGTTGAAACATAGATGCCCCTTTAACGCCATCTTCAAGACCATTATGAGTATTAGTTCCACGTTCACAAGCTTCTTTAGTAATAGTTGACCATTGTTCTTCTAGTTTCTTCTCACTTATTCCTAGTTCTTTAGACTTCTTTCTCAACCAATAGTTCTTATCGAACTTTGGAGCATAATTATGAAGGATAGTAGTAGTTGAAATATAATCATTACCTAGACTATCATTATATTTATGTTCTTCTTCATGAAAAATAAGTCTAATATCATTATATCTTTTATCTCTAAGTTCCATATTATTAATACCATTAAGTTCAACACTAGTTTGGACCCGCTTCGGCACTACGTGCCTACGCTAGACTCCCCGTGGAGGATGAAGTGGATTAGCATCAGCTTATTCTTCAATCATACTACTAGTAATTTCAACTCCACCTCTACCAGCAACATTCTCTTGTTCATACAGAAGATTTTCTTCAGCTACATTAAGAGCTTTAATCGTGTTTGGGAACTGATTAGCTAAATCATTAATTTGTTTCATATAACCAATAACAACTGGAACATCTTCTAGACTAGCACCATCAGATAACTTGTCATTCAGCAACTCATTTAATTTGCTAGCAGCTAAAGCAACATTATGAATACCACGCTTAATATTAAGTACAGCTTCCATACCAGCTCCAGCTTTTTGATTATAATATCTTTTAATAAGTTTCCAAACAAGAATATCAGGTTGATAATTTTTAGGTAAATCAAAGTTTTCAATAGCTTTCTTAAGAGCTTCTTTTTCACTAAGACCTTCTTGTAGACACGGACCTTTAGGGTCACCAAGATAATAAATAACTCCAACTTCTTTAATATACATCTCTTTATTAGGAGATTTATCTCTAGTATAAAGAAGACTAACATCTCTATCAAGAAGTTGTTTAAGTGTAGGAGCTTTTGGCATACCAGTTTCATCTATGGTCAGCATCCAATCCAATTCCAAACCGTTCATATATTTCTTCTACTTCTTCATCAAATTCAATAATTTCAAGTTTACCCATAGCATATAGCCAAAGATTAGCATAAGCAGCATTATGTTTTTTACTTAGTTTAATCCAAATAGGAAGAAGTTTCTTTTTAAACTTAAGTTCAGTCTTAATCTTTTCTTCTTCTTCATAATGTTTTTGCTTTTCTTCTTCCATAACTTTAGCAGTATATTCTTTATACTCTTCTCTAGTCATAGTTTTTCTAGCTTCTTTAAAGTCTTTATAATGACTAATAAGTTTGGAACGATACCAATTCTTTTGAATAGTGCCAATATGAGGAATAGCAACACATTTATCTTTTCGTATATTAATACTAGCTTCTTTTTCAAGACTTTCAATAATAGATTTACAAAGTATTCTATCATCACCTTGAAATCCAATATCATCTAATATATTATTTATATCTTTATATATAAGAATATAATCATCATCAAAATCTTCTTGAGAACTAGTATTAGCAATATTAAAACTAGTATTAGTCTTAAAATCCATAATTGAAAGTTTAAGAACTCTTCTTAGATTACTACTATAAACAAGAACACAAGTACCTATAATTTTAAATTATACATAAGTAGTTCTAAGAAGAGTTCGATTATTTAGACGAAAATGGCTAATTAGCTTTTTCAGCAGAATGATAAACAAAAGGATTAATAGCTTTATGTTTATCAGTAATAGCAGCTCTTAAATCATTAATAGCTATAACTTTAAATTCAACAAACCAAACTTTTTGTCCTTTTTTATATCCTTGATTTTGTCCAAAAGTACCAACAGTAATAGAACGAGTTAGTTCAGTATCATTAGTAATATACTTATTAACAAATTGAGGACTAAGAACATTATGTTTAAGATAAAGATGATAACCACGTTCAAGAGTAGAACGGTCAATTATAATCTTATCCATTTGGTTCATACCAATAAGTTCAGCATCTTCTTTACTAATTTTAGCAATAATTGGCATAACCTCAACTGTATTAACTTTATTATTAATAACACCAAACAAACTTTCATTTTGGCAAAGAGCAACAACACAATAATGTTTAGCAACAACTACATTAGTAAGAACAGCGTCAAGTGCTTCACTTGTTATTTCGCTAATGTCAGTAGGTATTTGAATACCAAAATCTTTAAATTTACTTTCAACTTTAATCATAACACTAAATTATTTAGTTTTAATAATACTATCAATACCAATATTTCCAAGTTTAAGTTTACTAGGAACTTTAACTTCTTTTTTATTCCTTTCACCACTATGAAATTCTCTAGTGTATTTAGGTTTAGTTTCACTTTTATCTTTACCCATAACTTAATTGTTTTCAACAAATGTAAGAGTTTGAATGAATCTACCAAGAGAAAAACTATTTTTAACATTTCAATCGTAGAGGATTATATGATTATAAATATGCAAGTCATATTCCCCGTGGAGGATAGAGATGAGTTAGACTTAATCATATTAGTATTAATGATATTAATAGAGATAATGATAATGATTAACTTGATATGATTGATACTGATTATATCCATCCTCCAAGGGGAGTCTAGCGGAGAGCGAAGCTTGAAGCGGGTCACAGCGAATCTATATAATATATCTATATAATATATCTTTATAGTAATTATAATACATTGATTATCAATAAGTTATAATACATATTATGTATCATGCTGAATACCTAATTCCCCATCAGTATGTAAATTAAGTGGCAAAAATGACTACCTTTGTGCACGAAAGTTGTTCCATCTATGGAATACATTTCGCTAATTTCCTAGAGTAATATATTTTTATGTTAAACTTAATAATATTATTGTTATGACTTTTAAAGAAGATTTTAAACCTAGTCGAGTTTATAATAAACTTGTTATTGATGCTATTAATAAAGATATAGCTAATGATAGAAGTATTATTATACCTAATACTTTTGATATTGATATTAAAAATAATAATAAAAAATATTTATGTGGTACTGGACGTATGGAATGTTTTGATACAGGTAAAATTATTAAAAGATATTATTCTAATGTTGGTATTAATGCTTGGAGAGAAATAGTTGAATTAAGAAGTATAATTCTTCATGAACTTTTTTATTTTATTAATTATACTATTTGTTTTAATTCTAATGTTGTTAAAATTAGTAAGGATTTATTTGATGCTGTTTGTAGGAATGGAATTAGAAGTGGATGTAATAAACGAGATTTTGCTAATGCTATTGTTACATTAGAAAAACTTAATATTATTCGTAGAACAGATAAACGTAGTATGTTTGAAGTTAATCCTAGAGTTATATTTAAAGGAGATATTAATAAATTTCATGAAATTATTACTAAAGGTAAACTTGATGATTCTAAAATAAAACTTGATAATAATGTTAATTATATAGATAGAATAGGATTAGTTAAAGATGATAATTGTATTATAATTAAAAATAAACAAGTATATAAAAGTGAACTTGATTATTTATATGATGATAATGAGAATAATGTAGATAAAGCAAATAATGAAAATAATGAAACTGAAATAATTGAAGCAGAAGAAGTTGATACTGGTAAAATTGATTGGGATTGGTAATAATAAAGATGACGATAAAAATGAAAAAGATGATAAAGATTATAATAATGATGATGAAAAGAGTAAAAGTAATTATGAATATGAGGGTGATGATGATAGCGAATATAAGAATAATAAAGGTGGTGATAATGAGAATGAAAATAGTGTATATTAATGTTTTGATGAGGCTAGTGAGTATAAGGGGTGGGTCATTAAATTGGACTTGACTACCCCCGTCAAGTTCTAGGAGAAAGTAATAATAATTAAAAAGAGGAAAATTAAAGTGATGAATATGGTGAAAATGATGTTGAAGATAATAGTGAATAAGGTAATAATAAAGTGCATAAATATAATAGTAATGATGATATTGAATATTATATGTATTAGTGTGATAGCGAGGCTAATGAAAATAATAAGAATGATAATGAATGAAATGGTAATGAGAGTAATAAAGATGGTAGTGAAGATAATGATGATAAAAGTGATAGGGATAGTAATAGTGATAATTAAGTTTATTAATGTGATAGTGGGGCTAGTGAGTATAACCCCCGGTCATGTTAAACTTGATTGACTACCCCCGCCTAAAGTTGATAGAGTTAATGATAATCTTGCTCATTATCAACATTAAATATTTTGAGATTATTCATCTCATTACATTACTAACTATTAACACTAATCATTATGAGAACAAACAAACCATTATTGTTAGTTGCAATCATACTGATGATGCCAGCTATCATACTAGCATTGAAGGTAGAACCAACTAGTGATGAACAGATTACTGCTATTATATTTGGAATACTATCGGCTATTGTTAGTTATCTTAGTAGAGATTAATCTCTACTAGATGATGTTGCTCATTATCAACATTAAATACTTTGCAGTTGAAACGAAAACAACTGTCAGTAATGCTACTGATTAGCGTAATTAAATACTTAATAGTCGTGCCAAACGTACAAGATTTTGCACAAGCTGCACAAGGTGCTGCTGCTGCTCCCGAGAATGTT
>ERZ1673737.157-NODE-157-length-97417-cov-8.100850_pt1 | contig 97417 bp, 83 predicted proteins | sample MGYA00580211_ERZ1673737 | MGnify/ENA primary metagenome ERZ1673737 (study PRJEB41218, sample SAMN15661789) | gut metagenome | host: Homo sapiens | place: Canada: London | collected 2015-08-20/2019-03-30 | study: EMG produced TPA metagenomics assembly of... | reverse complement strand
GACTGTAAATCTGTTAGCATTGCTTTCGGTGGTTCGAATCCACCATCCTCCACCACTTTGTATAAATTAAATATGCGGGTGTAGCTCAATGGTAGAGTTCCGGCCTTCCAAGCCGGCTGTGAGGGTTCGATCCCCTTCACCCGCTCCAAATTTACCATATAATGTGGGTGCATAGCTCAGCTGGATAGAGCAACGCCCTTCTAAGGCGTGTGTCCGGGGTTCGAATCCCTGTGCGCTCACCATTTTAAAAGTTTCACATTAGTGAAACTTTTTTTATTTTATAAAATAAACTATATATTAAATAGTTTGTATATACTTAGATGAATATAGTATAATACATAGTGTAATAGTGCAAATTATTAATAAATCTCAAATAGGAGGAACAAATTGTGTTGGATATAAATTCCTTTTTCGGTGGATTTTTTGATATGATATTTAGTATGAGTCTAAATGATATTATAGATATATTAATAGTAGCGTACATATTTTATAAGATATTTATGTTCATTAAAGATACTAGAGCAGAACAGGTTTTAAAAGGAATTGTTTTGTTATTTGTAGCTACACAAATTAGTGAAATTTTAAAGCTACATACATTATATTGGCTATTAATAAAAGCTCTTGATTTAGGTTTTATAGCTGCATTAGTAATATTTCAACCAGAACTTAGAGCAGGGCTTGAACATATAGGAAGAACAAAATTTAATTTCTTTTCGAAGAATAGCATAAGTGTATCAGAAGAAATTTTTAATAAAACAATAGAAGAGATAGTAGAAGCATTATATTCTTTATCTAGACAGAAAATAGGGGCTCTTATTATATTAGAGAGACAAACTAAAATAGGAGATATAATAAATACAGGTACAAGTATTGATGGTGCAATATCAAGACAATTATTGATAAATATTTTTATACCTAATACTCCTTTACATGATGGAGCAGTTGTTATAAGGGATGCTCAAATAAAAGCAGCGGCATGCTTTCTTCCGTTAACTCAATCGAAGGATTTGAGTAAGGATTTAGGTACTAGACATAGAGCAGCAGTAGGAGTAAGTGAAGTTTCTGACTGTATATCATTAATAGTATCAGAAGAAACTGGAGATGTATCTATAGCTAAAGCAGGTAAACTATATAGAAATATATCAAAGGAAAGAATGATTAATATATTAAGAAGTAATCTAAAGGTTACTACTCAAGAAAAAGGCTTTTTTAAAGGTGGGATATTTAAATGATAAATAAATTGAAAAATAATTCTAAAATAAAGATTATATCCCTATTAAGCGCTATGGTACTATGGATGTATGTTATGGCAATTGTAGATCCAGAGGAAACTAAATTATTTGAAAATATACCTGTTACAATAACTAATAAAAATGAATTAAATGAAAGAGATCTTGTTATTTATCCAGAACAAGATCTTACAACTAATATATATGTTACTGGGAAATTATCAAATCTAAAAAAAGTAACAAAAGATGATATAAATGTATATGGACAAATAAATAATCCGCTGGAAGGAAATAATGAGATATATTTAAAAGTATCTACTTCTCAAAGAGTAAACTATGATTTTAAAAATCCAGTTATGATTGTTACTTTAGAAAAAATTATTAGTGAAGATAAAAGTATAAAAGTAGATATAACTGGTAGTGGAAAAAATAATGTAGACAATATTATGTTACAAGATAATATAGATAAAGTTAGTGTATCTGGACCAAGAAGTTTGGTTAATAAAGTAAAAAGAGTCGTAGGAACAGTTAAAGTTAATGGAGAACTTAATGATTTTTCACAGAGTATAAAGTTAGAGCCAGTAGATGCTAATGGTAAGGTTGTAGAAGGGATAGAATTAGAAAAAGATTCAGTTAACGTTAATATAACCTTATTAACTCAAAAGACTGTTCCAATAACATTAAAGTTATCTGATAATAGCGAATCAGGTGTAAATTATACAATGAGTCAGAATACAGTAACTATAAAAGGTAAAAAAGATATTGTAGATTCTATAAATGATATAGAAACTCAACCTGTAAAGTTATCTGAAATCTTACCTGGAACAAGTAAAGATATATACTTACAAGTTCCGAGTGGGATAACTATAGAAACAAAGTATATTACAATAAAAAAGAATTCTGAAGAGAATGCAGTAGCAGAATATACGTATACAGCTGAGAATATAGAAATAAGAAACAATACAGAAAATATAGATAAAAGCAAAATAAAATTTCCTAACAGTATTAATGTTAGTATAGAATACTTACAAAGTATAGGCTCAATAAATAAAGATGATATAAAGTTATATATTGATTTAAATGAAGTATCCTTAGAAGATAATACTTGTAAGATAAAATATGAATCTATATATGAAATAGAAAAAATAAATATAGATCCGGATATTGTAACTATAGAAGAGTCATAGACTTAGTAATAAGATGCAACAATAATCATAAATAATTATTGTTGCATCTTATTTATTATATATGCTATAAAATTGTATATTATAAAATAAAGTAATATAATATTAATCGTTTAACTTTAAAGTATATGAATTACTCTATAGTGTAGATTTTAAATAATTATATTGTTCTTTTTCCCTATCTGTATTAAAATGTCTTTATGGATTAAACTAAGAGAATAATACAATTTAAATATACATAATAATATACTTATACGTTTTTTCTTTTTGAAAGGAGATCTTTAATGAGAAAATATTTTGGAACAGATGGAGTAAGAGGGGTAGCAAATACAGAACTTACTTGTGATTTAGCATATAAATTAGGTAGAGCTGGTGGATATGTATTAGCTCAAGGAAAAGATAAAGTTAAAGTAATAGTTGGTAAAGATACTAGAGTTTCAGGGGATATGTTAGAAGCAGCATTAGTTGCAGGTCTTATGTCTGTAGGATGTGATGTTGTTACAGTTGGAGTAATACCAACTCCTGGTGTTGCATATTTAACTAAAAAATATGAAGCTGATTGTGGAGTTGTTATATCAGCATCTCATAATCCAGTTGAATACAACGGTATAAAGTTCTTTAATAAAGATGGATACAAACTAGATGATGCAGTTGAGTTAGAAATAGAAGGGTATATAGATAATATAGAAAAAGTAGATTATCATCCAGTTGGTGAAAAAGTTGGAAGAAAAATATTTGTTCATAACGCTCAAAGAGATTATATAGACTATTTAAAATCTATAGTAAATGTTGATTTTAAAGGATTAAAGGTAGTGCTAGATTGTGCTAATGGAGCAGCATATAAAGTTGCACCAACAATATTTAGCGAATTAGGAGCAAATGTAGTAACTATAAATAGTGAACCAGATGGAAATAATATAAATGATAAGTGTGGATCTACACATCCAGAAAAATTACAAGAGGCTGTTGTTAAGCATAAAGCTAACTTAGGTCTTGCATATGATGGAGATGCAGATAGATTAATTGCTGTTGATGAAAATGGAAACATTGTAGATGGAGATCATATAATGGTATTAAGTGCTATACATTTAAAAAATAAAGGTAAATTAGCACAAGATACTTTAGTAGTTACAGTCATGAGTAATATAGGACTTACTATAGCGGCAAAAGAGCATGGTATAAATCTAGCTACTACTGCTGTAGGAGATAGATATGTATTAGAAGAAATGAAAAACAGTGGATATAACCTTGGTGGAGAGCAATCAGGGCATATGATATTCTTAGACTACAATACAACTGGAGATGGAGTTTTAAGCTCTTTAGTATTAGCTCAAATAGTACTAGAAGAAGGCAAAAATTTATCAGAACTTGCAGCTGTAATGACTCAATACCCACAAGTATTAGTTAATGCTAGAATAAAAAATGAAAACAAGAATAGATATATGGAATATCCAGAGATAAAATCTGAGATAGAAAGAATAGAAAAATTACTAGATGGATGTGGAAGAGTCTTAATTAGACCATCAGGAACAGAGCCATTAGTAAGAGTTATGTTAGAAGGTAAAGAGGAAGGTCAAATAAAAGAATTAGCAACAAACTTAGCTAATCTTATACAAGAAAAATTATCATAATTTTTAAGGTGAGTACAAAAATAAAATTTGTGCTCATCAATAAGCGCCAGAACTTAGTTACTAGCGACAACGAATTGATATTATAAAAACTAAGTTGACGAGGTCAGAGTTTATCGAATTGTCGGCGGATGCTCTGCGGTGAGTTCACCATCGAAAGAACTTTCTTAAAATATAGGAGTAATTCTATACACAAAGGGAAGCTTAAGTGAATAATATATGACCTAACTCTAAAAATATAAATAATAATATTTTTAGGAGGAATTTAATATGTGTGGAATAGTTGGATATTTAGGACACAGACAAGCAACAGAAGTTTTAGTAGAAGGACTTTCTAAATTAGAGTACAGAGGATATGATTCTGCAGGAGTTGCAGTTAATACTGGAAATGAATTAGAAATAAGAAAGTTTAAAGGAAGATTAGCAATACTTGCTGAAGATTTAGAAAAATCTCCAATATTAGGTGGATTAGGAATAGGACATACTAGATGGGCAACTCACGGAGAACCATCTGATGTAAACTCTCATCCTCATTTTAATATGGATAGAACAATAGCTGTTGTACACAATGGTATAATAGAAAACTACATGGAGTTAAAAGAAGAATTACAAGCTGAAGGTGTTGTATTCTTATCTCAAACAGATACAGAAGTTGTAGCTCATTTAGTAGATAAGTACTATGAAGGAAATTTACTAGATGCTGTTTATAAAGCAACTGAAAGATTAAGAGGAGCATATGCTTTAGGTGTTATATGCAAGGATAACAACAATGAATTAGTTGCAGTTAGAAAGGATAGTCCATTAGTTGTAGGTCTTGGAGAAGGTGAAAACTTTATAGCATCAGATATACCTGCTATATTAAAATATACAAGAAATGTATACTTCTTAGAAAATGGTGAATTTGTTCATATAGTTGGAGATAAGTTAACTATATTAGATGAGAATAGAAACGTTGTTGAAAAAGAAGTTACAGAGATAACATGGGACGTAGAAGCTGCATCTAAAGGTGGATATGAGCACTTCATGTTAAAAGAAATATACGAGCAACCAAACGGTGTTAAAGAAACATTAATAAGAAGATTAAATGATAATGGAGAAATCCAATTAGATGATATAAAAATGACTAAGGAAGACTTAGATAAAATAAATAAAGTTTATATAGTTGCATGTGGTACTGCATATCATGCAGGTCTTGTTGGTAAATTTGCTATAGAAAAGTTTGCAAAAATACCGGTAATAACAGATATAGCATCTGAATTTAGATACAGAGATCCATTTGTTGACGAAAATACTTTATTAATATTAGTAAGTCAATCAGGTGAAACAGCAGATACTTTAGCATCTTTAAGATATGCTAAGGAAAGAGGAGCTAGAATATTATCAGTAACTAATGTTGTAGGATCTTCTATAGCTAGAGAATCAGATGATGTATTCTATACTTGGGCAGGTCCAGAAATATCTGTTGCATCTACTAAAGCTTATACAACTCAATTAGTATCATTCTATATGATAGCATTAGATTTTGCTATAAAGAAAGGTACTATAACAAGAGAATTCTACAATGAAATGATAGATAAGTTAAAAGAAATGCCAGAAAAGGTATCGAAAGCTTTAGAGCAAGAAGAATATATAAAAAATGATGTTGCAAAAACATTAAAAGATGCAAATAGTGCTTTCTACTTAGGTAGAGGATTAGATTACAACTTAGCTATGGAAGGTGCATTAAAGATAAAAGAAATATCTTATATACATGCAGAAGCTTTTGCTGCTGGTGAATTAAAGCACGGTACAATAGCATTAATAGAAAAAGGAACTCCAGTAATAGCGATAGCAACTCAAGAAGAGTTATTCGAAAAAATGGTATCTAACATGGAAGAAGTTAGAGCTAGAGGAGCGTATGTAATAGCTATAGCTCAAGAAAAGAATACAGAAGTTGAAAAAGCTGCTGATAAGGTAATATATATACCAAACGTAGATGATATAGTATCTAGTATATTAACAGTTTTACCACTTCAATTATTATCTTACTATGTTGCAGTTGAAAGAGGTTGTGATGTAGATAAACCAAGAAACTTAGCTAAATCAGTAACAGTTGAATAGATATAAAAATAATTTATAAAAGTATATCCTCCTTAAAGTTGTCAATAATTTAAGTATGAAATGATAATTTTAAGGGGGATTTTTAAATGAAAATAGTTAAAGTTATAGCTAGTTTTTTTATACTAATGTTAATAGGCATATTTATTTCATATGGGGACACTGATAATAGTGGATATGATAAATTTTTAGAAACATTTAATAATACACAAGCAGATTTTAAGTTTTATAATATAAAAGCTAACGGATTAATAAATTATGATATAACTAAGAATGAAATAAAGGATATATGCATAGATATAATTAATGACTTGGGTTTAGAAGAAAGTGATATAAAGTGGGAAGAAAAATGGGGTGAAAAAGAAAAACAGATATATATTCAATCAAATAATTCTAATAAAAGTATTTCTATAATTGGGATTAAAAAAAATAGTAATGAATCATATATAATTGTTGACATATTGGACAATAAGGTATATAAAAATATAGTGGATATTTATACAATTCTTGAGAAATCACTATATAAATATTCAAATATCGTTGATATAAGTACATGTATATCGGGAGAGTTTTCTAAAAAATTACAATTTAGCAAATATGATGATATTTTCCAAGAAATATTATATAATATGAGTGCTGAAGAAATAGATAGAGTCGAAAGCGAGAACATGGTATCTATTACAGCATATAGTGAACTATTTGATGAAAATTATTTAGAGTATTTAGGAAATAAGATAAATTTAAATATAGGAATTAGGTATAGCGAGGATGATGATAAAACATTAATATACATAGCTACACCGATTATAAAACTAGATTATTGATAATGAGGAGAGAATAAAAATATGCCTAAGATATTAGTTAAAAAGAGTAATCCGCTTAAAGGAAGCGTTAAAATAGATGGAGCAAAAAATGCAGTATTACCTATAATAGCAGCAACATTATTAGCAAAGGGAAAGTCTACATTAAATGGAGTTCCAAATTTAAAAGATGTACATGTTATATCTGATTTATTAAGACATTTAGGAGCAGAGGTAGAGTATAATAATAATACTTTAACTGTAGATGCTACTAATATAACAACATGCGAAGCTCCATATGAGCTTGTAAGAAAGATGAGAGCATCTTTCTTAGTAATGGGACCATTACTTGCAAGATTTAATCACACAAAGATATCTATGCCAGGTGGATGTGCTATAGGAACTAGACCAATAGATTTACATCTAAAAGGATTTAAGCACTTAGGTGCTAAAGTTGATATGGATCATGGATTTGTAGAAGCTACAACTGAAAAATTAGTAGGTAATAAATTATACTTAGACTTCCCATCAGTTGGTGCAACTGAAAATATTATGATGGCAGCTGCACTTGCAGAAGGAACAACTATAATAGAAAACGCAGCAGAGGAACCAGAAATAGTAGATTTAGCAAACTTCTTAAATGAAATGGGTGCTAATGTAAAGGGTGCTGGAACAAATACTATAAAAATAAAAGGTGTAAAAGAATTAATAGGAACAGAGCACAATGTAATTCCTGATAGAATAGAAGCAGCAACTTATATGGTAGCAGCAGCTATGACTAAAGGAGATATAACTATAGAAAATGTAATAATGGATCATTTAAAGCCTGTAACAGCTAAATTAATAGAAGCAGGTTGTGAAATAATCGAAATGGAAAATGCAGTTAGAGTAATAGGTCCAGAAGTTTTAAAACCTATAGATATAAAAACTTTACCACATCCAGGATTCCCAACAGATGTTCAAGCTCAATTTATGGCTATGCTTACTGTTGCAAATGGAAGTGGAACTGTAATAGAAACTGTATTTGAAAATAGATTTATGCACGTTGCAGAGTTCAATAGAATGGGTGCAGATATAAAAATAGAAGGTAGAAGTGCAATTGTTAAGGGTGTTAATCAACTATACGGTGCTAAAGTAAATGCTACAGATTTAAGAGCAGGTGCTGCACTTATATTATGTGGTCTTATAGCTGAAGGGGAAACTCAAATAGGTGAAATATACCACATACAAAGAGGATATGTAGATATAGATAAGAAGATAACTGCATTAGGTGGAAACATACAAATAATAGAAGATTAATAAATAAAATTTTATAGTAATATAATATAAAGGGTTATTCATATACTTTAAAGATAAGTAATCTAAGGAGGAAAAGTATATGAATAACCCTTTAAGAATTTTAGCAGGAGTAATAGTATGCTCAGTTACATTACCAATATTTTTAAGTGTAGTCTCTTATGATGATATAGAAACCAATACTCCTCAAAAACAAGAACAACTAATAGAAAAAAAATCATCCTCAAAATATATAAATTATGAAACGGTAGATAAAGATTCACCTAAAATTAATATATACAACCATAAAACAGGAAAAACACAACAAATGGATATAGAAGAGTATTTATATGGGGTACTTTCAGGAGAAATGCCTTCAGATTTTAATATAGAAGCATTAAAGGCACAAGCTGTTGCAGCTAGAACTTATGTTATGTATAATCAAGAAAATGAAACATCTAAGCACAAAGGTGCAGCTGTATGTACTGATTATACTCATTGTCAAGAATATAAAAGCTATGAAGAATTAAAAAAATCCAAAGGTGAAGATTGGATAAAAAACTCTTATCCTAAAGTAAAACAAGCAGTAAATGAAACAAAAGGACATATCATAACTTATAATGGAGAACCTATATTACCATTATATTTTTCAACATCATCAGGAAAAACTGAAAATAGTGAAGAGGTATTTTCAACTGAATATCCATATCTAAGATCGGTAGATAGTCCATATGATAAATATGCACCAAAATACGCATCTACATTAAAAATAAGTAATAAAGATTTTGTAAGTAAATTAAAAAGTACATATAGTGATATAAATATAACTCAAAATAATCTTAGCTCTCAAATTAAAATATTAAATAGAAGTGATGGGGGATCCGTTGAAAAAATAAAATTAGGGAATAAAGAACTTACAGGTAGAGATATAAGAAATATATTAAATTTAAACTCAGCAAACTTTGAAATAAAATTTGACACTAACTCTCTAGACTTTGTAGTAAAGGGATATGGACATGGAGTAGGAATGAGCCAGTGGGGGGCTAATGGAATGGCAGAAGAGGGATATAAATACTATGAAATACTATCTCATTACTATAAAGATACAACAATAAAGGATTTATATTAAAGTATTAAAAATAAATGTAAAAAAGTGATTAAATTGTATAAAATTAGAAAATAAGGCCAACAATACAGATACACAATATATTTGGAGGTGCTGTATGAAGAAAAAACTATTAGAAAAAGATGGTTTTTACTTGGCTTTATTTGTATGCATATGCTTAGTAGCTATTGGTGGGGTTTGGTTTACAAAAAATAATGTAGATGAGTTAACTTCAAATGATTTATTTGTAAATAAGACTAACGAAAATAGTAAAAGAGACGAAGATGAAGTACATTTAATAGAAAAAGAAACAGAAAAAGACGACTCTATACCTACTTCAACTGGGTCAAAGGAAAACTTAGAAAAAGCCAAAGAAAAACAAGAAAATAAAAGTTCAAAATTAAGTTTCTTAGGGACTAAAGTTGTTAGAGAATACTCTGAAAAAGAACCAAGTTATTCAAAAACATTAGATTTATGGGAAATACATAAAGGTTTAGATATAAGTGCAGATAAAGGTTATGAAGTAAAATCTCTATTAGATGGAAAAGTAGTTAATGTATTTAAAGATGATAAACATGGAATATCAGTAAGGGTAGAAAGTGCTAATAACGTAGTAGTTGTATACTCTAACTTAGATGAAAAAACTAATGTTAAAAAAGGACAAGAAGTTACAGAAGGTCAAGTATTAGGTACAGTTGGAAATACTACTTCAGTTGAAAGTGAAGATGGAACGCATGTACATGTAGAAGCTTTTAAAGGTGAAGAATCTATAGATCCTATGACGCTTCTTAAATAAAAATAGCTTAGCTTATATTGTCAACGAATATACGTTGCTAAAAAATATAACAGACTTTAATCAAAAATGATTGAGTCTGTTATATTTTTTGCTTAACTCACATATATATCATTAAGGTTAGTATGTGAGGAGGGAATGTAGTGAGGTCTCATATAGAGGAGCGAGCAATCGTTGTAGCAAAATATATACTAGAAAAGAATACTACAGTAAGACAAACCGCTAAGACATTTGGTGTGAGTAAAAGTACTATTCACAAGGATGTTACTGAACGATTAGAGGAAATAAACCCAACCCTTGCAAAAGAGGTTAAAATGGTTTTAGAAAAAAATAAATCTGAGAGACACATCAGAGGTGGAATGGCAACAAAACTTAAATATGAAAAAGAAACGAAAAAAGATGTAGGGTGATACCTACATCTTTTTCTTGACTTAAATAAAGTTTTTGTATATTTTGTATAATAGGAGTTAAAAATAAAAAAGGAGTTGAAGAAATGTCTAGAGCAGATATAGGTATAGATTTAGGTACGGCAAATGTACTTGTATATGTTAGTGGAAAAGGAATTGTTCTAGAAGAACCCTCTGTTGTAGCAATAGATAAGAAAGATAATTCTGTATTAGCAGTAGGTGAAGAAGCTAGGAGAATGATAGGAAGAACGCCAGGGAATATAGTTGCAATAAGACCTTTAAGAGATGGTGTTATATCAGATTATGATGTAACTGAAAACATGTTAAAGTATTTTATAGATAAAGTCGTAGATAAAAAAGGATTTGGTAGATTCTTTATGCCTAGAATAATGGTATGTGTGCCTACTGGAGTTACAGAAGTTGAAAAAAGAGCTGTAGAAGAAGCAACAAGACAGGCTGGTGCAAGAGAGGTATATATAATAGAAGAGCCTATAGCGGCTGCAATAGGGGCAGGAATAGATATATCTCAACCTCATGGAAATATGGTTATAGATATAGGAGGAGGAACAGCAGATGTAGCTGTAATATCTCTAGGTGGAGCTGTAGTAAGTGAGTCTATAAAAATAGGTGGAGATAAATTTGATGAGGCAATAGTAAGGTATATGAAGAAACAACATAACCTTCTAATAGGAGAAAGAACTGCAGAAAAAATAAAAATAGAAATAGGTTGTGCATATAAAAGAGAAGAAGAGAAAACTATGAGAGTAACAGGTAGAAACTTAATTACTGGATTACCTTATGCCATAGAAGTATCTTCTTCAGAAATGTTAGAAGCTTTGGATGAGTGCGTTGAGCAGATAGTGGTTACGGCACATGTAGTACTAGAAAAAACACCTCCAGAATTAGCGGCAGATATAAGTGATAGAGGTATAATTATGACAGGTGGAGGATCATTATTATACGGATTAGATAAAAGAATAGAGGAAAGAACAGGTATAAAGGTAATAGTTGCAAATGAGCCATTATCTTGTGTAGCTGCGGGAACAGGAAAGGCACTTAGTTCAATAGATTTATTAAAATCGGGTGGAACATTTAATAAAAAATAAAATATAAATAAAAAATCCTGCTCTAAATGGAATAAACTATTTAAAGTAGGATTTTTTATTTTTGTATTTAAGTTACGTTGAAAGTAAAAGTGATAAAGAAATAATCTCGGCTAATTCTAGAATGAAACTAAGTCTGATACTATTAAATGAAAATCTATTATTTTCATCTATTTTATCTACTATACCTACTATTGAATAGTGTCCTATTTGAGGTAATTTTTTACCTACTCCTTTTCCGGGCAAGATAGGGCCTTCTCTTATTTGTATATTGCCTATACTGGTTTTTGAACCTAAACACGCATCTATAGCTAGAAAGTTACCTTTAGGATGGGATTTTTTTATATGTTCAATAGATTCATATATATTTAAAGCATGGATAGGGTTATCTAATGTACCGTAGACAGGGTATTTGAAGTCGCTGTTTTTTAACATTGTTCCAACTAAAGGTCCAAGTGCATCACCTATAGCTCTATCTGTTCCTATACAAACTATAACTGTATTTTCATCAATTACATCTTTAATAATTGAGCTTAACACCTGTACTACATTTTCTTTTTTATAATTTATTTTGGCTAAATACATAGGAACCCCCTTTCCAAAAAAATATATGAAAAATTTATATAAAAAATACCTATCTTTAAGGTTTAATAAAGTAAATTTGAGAGTTAAATTTATATATAATCAATTTGCAATAGATTAAGAATTAACTAGTTTTATAGTATAAAACTAAAATATATAAAACTAAAAAATAAATTATTATATAATATATTGACATTAGAATAAAAAGGTAGTAAAGTTTATTATATTAACATAAAAAATAAATATTTCTTGATTACCTTATCAAGAGAGGCGGAGGGACAGGCCCTATGAAGCCCAGCAACCACCCATTAGGGAAACGGTGCTAAATCCTACAAGATTTTATATCTTGAAAGATGAGGTTAGTTAATTAATGTATTTATATACGAAAATTAACCTCTTCTTACTAAGAAGAGGTTTTTTTATTTTCAAGATACGTATGAAACTAACCACCTTGTGATAATAAATATATGTGAAAAATTTTAGGAGGATGGATTATGGCAAGACATTTATTTACATCAGAATCAGTAACAGAAGGGCATCCAGATAAGATATGTGACCAAATATCTGACTCAATATTAGATGCATTATTAGAAAATGACCCACATGCTAGAGTTGCTTGTGAGACAACAGTAACAACAGGATTAGTATTAGTAGCAGGAGAAATAAGTACTAATACTTATGTTGATATACCAAAGTTAGTAAGAAAAACAGTAAAAGAAATCGGATACGATAGAGCTAAGTATGGATTTGACTGTGACACTTGTGCTGTTATAACTTCTATAGATGAGCAATCAGGAGATATAGCAATGGGTGTGGATGAAGCTTTAGAAAATAAAAAAGGTGAAGTAACTGAAGATGAAATAGAAAAAATAGGAGCTGGGGACCAAGGTATAATGTTCGGTTTTGCTTGTAATGAAACAGAAGAATTAATGCCTCTTCCAATATCATTAGCTCATAAGTTATCTAGAAGATTAACAGAAGTTAGAAAAAATGGAACTTTAGAATACTTAAGACCAGATGGGAAAACTCAAGTTACAGTTGAATATGATGGAAATAAAGTAGTTAGAGTTCATACTATACTTATATCAACTCAACATGGAGAAGAAGTTGATAATGAAACAATAAGAAGAGATTTAATAGAGCATGTAATAAAAGCTGTTATACCTGCAGAATTACTTGATGAAGAGACTATAATATATATAAATCCAACAGGAAGATTCGTTATAGGAGGTCCTCAAGGAGATACAGGTCTTACAGGTAGAAAAATAATAATAGATACTTATGGAGGATACTCTAGACATGGTGGTGGAGCATTCTCAGGAAAAGACCCTACAAAGGTTGATAGATCAGCTGCTTATGCTGCAAGATACGTAGCTAAAAATATAGTTGCTGCAGGACTTGCAGATAAGTGTGAGATAGAATTAGCTTATGCAATCGGTGTTGCTAGACCATTATCAGTATTTATAGATACTTTTGGAACAGGAAAAGTTTCTGAAGAGAAATTAGTTGAATTAGTTAATAAGAACTTTGACTTAAGACCAGGTGCAATAATAAGAGATCTAGATTTAAGAAAGCCAATATACAAGCAAGTTGCTGCGTATGGACACTTTGGAAGAAATGATTTAGACTTACCATGGGAAAGAACAGATAAAGCAGAAATATTAAGAAAAGAAGCATTAGGAGAATAATTTAAATAAATCCTAATTTATACACCCCTTAGAGTAAATTTACTTTAAGGGGTGATTTTATTTATTATAATAAGGTATAATAATTACAACTTAAGACAAGTATAGAAATAGTAATTATTGTAGGAGAATAAATATGGAAAGAATAGAAGGAATGATAAGTGATATAGTATTTAAAAATGAAGATAACGGATATACTATAGCTCACTTAGCTAATTCAGATAATGAGATTGTTATAGTAGGATGTATGCCTACTTTATCTGTAGGAGAAAGTATTGAAGTAGAAGGAAAATGGGTAAATCATAAGACATATGGAACACAATTTGAAGTAGAAAAATTTATGCCTATAACTCCATCTTCCTTAGAAGGAATATATGTATATTTATCATCGGGAATGATACATGGTATCGGAGAGAAAATGGCAAAACGGATAGTAGATAAATTTGGAGTTGATACTTTAAATGTAATACAAAATGCTCCCGAAAGATTAAAGGAAGTAGAAGGTATTGGAAGTAAAAAAATAGACCAAATAGTAAAAAGCTATGAGGAAAATAGAGAACTTAGAAATATAATAATTGAACTATCTCCATATGGAATTACTCCAAATTACTGTATGAGAATATATAAAAAATATAAAAATAAAGCAATTAAAATAATAAATGAAAATCCATATAAATTAGCAGAAGATATAAGGGGAATTGGATTTAAGATAGCAGATAATATTGCTAATAAAATAGGTATTGAAAAAGACTCTAAAGATAGAGTATCACAAGGAATTTTGTACACACTAAATCAATCGTTAGGAAATGGGCACACCTATCTACCAAAGCATATTCTTTTACAAGAAGCATCAAAGTTACTAGAAGTAAAATCTACAATAATAGAAGAATGTATAATTTCATTAGCATATGATCAAAAAGTTCATATAGAAAATGTTAATGGAGAACAATTAATTTATTTAATACCATATTATTTATCAGAAAATGGAGTTTGCAAACAAATAATAAAGTTATCACAGTTTGAATTTGAAAACTTAAATATAGATATAGATGAAGAAATTAAGTATGTAGAAGAAGAAAATAGTATAAAACTGGCTAAAAATCAATCATTGGCGGTAAAAGAAGCTATAGAAAATGGAGTAGTTATAATTACAGGTGGACCAGGAACTGGTAAAACTACAACTATAAACACAATAATAAAAATATTCGAAAATAATAAAAAAGAAGTTATATTAGCGGCACCAACGGGAAGAGCTGCTAAGAGAATGAGTGAAACATCAGGAAGAGAAGCAAAAACTATACATAGACTACTAGAAATGGGATATGCAACAGATAGTGAAGAGCTTCAATTTATGAAAAATGAGGAAGACCCTATAACTGCAGATGTAATAATTATAGATGAAGTATCTATGGTAGATGTTTTACTTATGTATAGTTTACTTAGAGCGATAAAGCCAGGAACAAGACTTATATTAGTTGGAGATAGCGACCAGTTACCATCAGTAGGTGCAGGAAATGTTTTAAAGGATATGATTGATTCAAATGTAATAAATGTAGTTAGATTAAATGAAATATTTAGACAAGCTAGAGAAAGTATGATAGTAGTGAATGCTCATAAAATAAATAAAGGAGAGCCATTATTTTTAAATAGTAAAGGTAAAGATTTTTTCTTTTTAAGAAAAGGAACTAATGAAGAAATTATAGAGGAAATTGTAGGGTTAGTAAGTGAGAGGCTTCCAAAGTTTTATAAATTAGATAAACTAAAAGATATACAAATACTTTCGTCTATGAGAAAAGGTGATTTAGGAGTAATAAACTTAAATAATGAATTACAAAAATATCTAAATCCACCACATAAGTTTAAAGTAGAAGAAAGTTTTCAAAAGCGTATATTTAGAGTTGGCGATAAAGTTATGCAAATAAAAAATAACTATACTAAAAAATGGGAAAATGAAGATAAAAGTGAGAGTGGTGAAGGTATATACAACGGGGATATAGGATATATTTATCATATTGATAAAGAGAATAAAAAAATATACGTCTTATTCGATCAAGTAAAAATCGTATCCTATGGATATGATGAATTAGATGAACTAGACCATAGCTTTTGTACAACTATACATAAAAGTCAAGGAAGTGAGTTTCCAGTAGTAGTTATACCTATAACATGGGCTCCACCAATGTTACTTAGTAGAAATTTATTATACACAGCTGTAACAAGAGCTAAAAAGTTAGTTGTACTAGTTGGGGATGTAAAATATTTAGAATATATGATAAAAAATAATAGAACTAATGATAGATATTCCAATTTATCGTATAAATTAAATAAATTTAGGGAAGAAGGATTATTGATAAAATAAATATGATACAAAATATTTTTTTGAATTTGATTACTAATTTAATTAATGTATTTTTAGATTTTTTATACCCTGAAAATATAAGTTGTATATTATGTGATTGTTCCATAAGCAAAAATACTACATACTCTATGTGCAAGGATTGTTTTAGTAATATAAATTTTATATTAGACGGATGTATTAAATGTGGTAAGCCTATAATTAATTATTCTTTAGAAGAACAAAGTATAGATGGTTGTAGTTATTGTTTAAATAAGAGTTTTTACTTTGATAAAGTAATATCTTGTGTAGAATATACAGAAATTAGTAAAAAAATAGTTTTTGGACTAAAATATAATAATAAGACTTATTTGAGTAAATATATTGCAACTATAATGAAAGAGAAATTAGATTTAGAAAATATTAAATTTGATTATATATTATTTGTTCCATTACATAAAAAAAGATTAAGACAAAGAGGGTTTAATCAAGCTGAAAAGATAGCTATGGATTTAAGTAAGATAGTAGATATACCTACTGTAGATAATATATCAAGAAAATATAATACAAAAAGATTATATAAATTAGGTAAAGAAGAGCGAATTAATGAATTAAAAAATGCATTTATGATAAAAAATAATATAATTGATTTAAAAAATAAAAATGTATTACTTGTAGATGATATATTTACGACAGGTTCAACGGTTAATGAAATATCAAAGATTTTAAAAATAAATGGAGTAAATAAAGTTTTTGTATCTACTTTCTTAACTAGAACAGATACATTTTATGTTAAGGCATAATTTTCTATTGACATAATTCATTTAAAATATTAAAATAAGTTAGTAATATTTAGGTCTGTGGTTGAAAGTCCAAGCCAGTCGCAGGCAAAGGGATCCACGTAAGTCAACACTAAAAATGGGGTTGATGATCATGGTGCGGCTTAGAAGTAAGACCTACCGGTATAAAATCGAGAGAGCTAGTAGTGCGGCAAACCCAAGCGAACCCTCCAGTAGGCGAGTGTGGGGTCAAAAACCAGGTCAGCTAAATATTCAAAAGTACCTTTTTAGGTGCTTTTTTTTTACAAAAAATTTGATTATATATTATAAAATTTGACATAAATACACAAATTAGTAACAACTTAAGTTGAAATTTGTGGATATATATAATGTTAAAAATAGCTAGAAATACACAAAAGTAAGACTTATTAACAATTTTATCCACATTATCAACAGGTATATTAGTGGATAATAATCCACATTGTTAACAGTTATTATTAAATTAATCTGTTGTGCTAGTTAATCTCTAAATATATTGAAAAGACTAGATATAGTTTTTAGACTACTGTAGTTTCACATAGTAAAGCCAAGTATTTTCAATAAATAAATTTAACTAGCACAACGAGTTAAATTAAATAAATCTTTATTTAGTTGAATATATTAAATTATAAAAGCTAACAATAAAATAAAGGGTTTTATAACAGATATATAGAATATAAAAATAAAGTATAAATATTTATACTGGTATAACTGAAGGGAGATGTTCTTATGAATATAATAATATCTGGAAAACAAATGGATTTAACAGATGGAATAAAAAATGCCATAGAAGAGAAATTAGGAAGATTGGATTTCTACCTTCATCCAGCAACAGATGTAAAGGTTACAGTGAGTGCTAAAAAAGCAAGACAAAAAGTAGAAGTTACAATAATACCTATAAGTGGTCCGATAATAAGAGCAGAAGATATAGAGGAAAATTTATATGCAGCTATAGATGTTGTATATGACAAATTAAATAAGCAGTTAAGAAAATATAAAAAGAGACTACAAGATAGACATCAATCAAATGAAAGTATAAGATTTGATGCGATAGAGGATATAGAAGAAAATGATTATTCTTCAAATGAAGATAATTTAGATATAGTAATAAAAAGAACTAAGAAATTTGGTGTAAAACCAATGAGTCCGGAAGAAGCTGTTTTACAAATGGATTTATCAGAACATGATTTTTATATGTTTAGGAATTCTGAGTCAAATGGTATATCTATAGTATATAGACGTAAAAATGGTGGATATGGATTAATAGAATCGGAATAATATAGTATAAATAATTATAAGAGCTATTGATAAATTTAATTGTCGATAGCTTTTTTTGAGCAAATAATATTACATAGAGTATTTTTATGGTAAAATATATAGATATTATATAAATGTACGAGGAGAGATTTTAAACATGGGTTTTTTAGATAATTTATTTAATATGGCAGATAAAAAAGAGCTAAAAAAATTCAACAAGATAGTTGATAGCATAGATTCATTAGAGCCAAAATTTGAATCTATGTCAGATAAAGAGCTTAAAGACATGACAAATGTATTTAAAGAGAGATTGGCAAATGGAGAAACATTAGATGATATACTACCAGAAGCTTTTGCCGTTGTAAGAGAAGCCTCTAAAAGAGTATTAGGAATGAGACACTATAGAGTTCAACTTATAGGTGGAATAGTTCTTCATCAAGGTAGAATATCTGAGATGAAAACAGGAGAAGGTAAAACTTTAGTTGGAACAGCTCCAGTTTATTTAAATGCTCTTACAGGTAAGGGTGTACATGTTGTTACAGTAAATGATTACTTAGCAAAGCGTGACAAAGAGCAAATGGGAAAAGTATATGAGTTCTTAGGAATGACTGTTGGGGTAATAGTTCATGGACAAGATCCACAAACAAGACGTGCACAATATCAATGTGATATAACTTACGGAACAAATAACGAATATGGATTTGACTACTTAAAAGATAATATGGTAATTCATAAAGAGCAAATGGTTCAAAGAGAATTAAACTATGCTATAGTGGATGAGGTTGACTCAATACTTGTTGATGAAGCAAGAACACCACTTATAATATCTGGACCTGGAGATAAATCTACTCATTTATATTCAGATGCTAATACATTTATATTAACATTAAAGCCAGATGATTATGAAATTGATGAAAAGCAAAAATCAGTTGCGTTAACTGAGTCAGGTATACAAAAAGCAGAAGTTTACTTTAATGTTGAAAATATAACAGATATAGCTCATATGGAATTATATCATCACATAAATCAAGCATTAAAGGCTCATACAAATATGAAAAAAGATGTTGATTATGTAGTAAAAGATGGAGAGATAATAATAGTTGATGAATTTACAGGAAGACTTATGTTTGGTAGAAGATATTCAGAAGGATTGCATCAAGCTATAGAAGCTAAAGAAGGATTAAGAATACAAAGAGAGTCTAAAACTTTAGCTACTGTAACATTCCAAAACTATTTTAGAATGTATAATAAACTTGCAGGAATGACAGGTACTGCTAAAACTGAGGAAGAAGAATTTAAAGCTATATACAAAATGGATGTAGTTCAAATTCCTACAAATAAGCCAGTACAAAGACAAGATTTATCAGATGCAGTTTATAAAAATGTAGTTGGTAAATTTAATGCAGTTGTTGAAGATATAATAGAAAGACATAAAAATAAGCAACCGATACTTGTAGGTACTGTATCAATAGAAAACTCTGAATTAATATCTCAATTATTAAAGAGAAGGGGAGTAAAGCATGAAGTATTAAATGCTAAATACCATGATAAAGAAGCTGAAATAATAGCTCAAGCTGGTAGATTAGGTGCTGTAACTATAGCAACTAATATGGCAGGTCGTGGTACAGATATAGTACTAGGAGGTAACCCAACATTCTTAACTAAAAAAGAAATGAAGAAGTTAGGATATGATGAAAGTGTAATAAATAAAGTAGATGCTTCTTTAGAAGGTATAGATAGAGAAGGTAACGAAGAGTTATTTGCAGCTAGAGAAAAATACGAAGAATTATATAAAAAATATAAAGAAGAAACAAAAGCTGAGCAAGAAGAAGTTATGAAAGCTGGAGGGCTTGCTATAATAGGTACAGAAAGACATGAATCTAGAAGAATAGATAATCAGTTAAGAGGACGTGCTGGTCGTCAAGGAGACCCAGGTAGCTCAAGATTCTATATATCTTTAGAAGATGATCTTATGAGATTATTTGGAAGTGAAAGAATATCTAGTGTAGTAGAAAAAATAGGTCTTGAAGAAGATATGCCTATAGAACATAAAATGTTAACTAAATCTATAGAAGGCGCTCAAAAGAAAGTAGAAGGTAGAAACTTTGGAATAAGAAAGCACGTACTTCAATATGATGATGTTATGAATAAACAAAGAGAAATAATATATGCTGAAAGAAGACGTGTTCTTGAAGGTGAAAACTTACAAGAGCAAATAGAAAATATGATTCATTCTTTAATAGAAGAAGGTGTTATGTCATACTCTCAAGATGGATTTGATGCAGAAAGATTTGTAGAGTACATGTATAATTTATTCATGCCAAGAGGAAGCATAGAAGTTTCTGATATAGAAAATCTTAAAACAGAACAAGTTATAGAAAAAGTATTTGAAATAGCTATGAAGATATACAATGGAAAAGAAGAAAGAATAGGATCAGATAGAATGAGAGAAGTGGAAAGAGTTGTACTTCTTCAAGCAGTTGATAGCCATTGGATAGATCATATAGATGCTATGGATCAATTACGTCAAGGTATAGGTCTTCGTGCAATAGGTCAACAAGACCCTGTAATAGCATATACTGATGAAGGATTTAATATGTTCAATGAAATGAATGCTCATATAAAAGAAGACACTATAAAATACTTATTCAATATAACTATAGAAGAACCAGTTGAAAGAAAGCAAGTTATAGATGTTGACCATTTATCATCTAATGTAGATGAAGATGCTAACAGTAAAACAGTTAGAAAAGAAGATACTACAGGAAGAAATGATGACTGTCCATGTGGAAGTGGTAAAAAGTATAAAAAATGTTGTGGAAGATAATTTTGGAGGACCAAAATGTTAAATATACAAGAGTATAGAAGTAGTATGGAGTGTATGACTTCAAATATAGAAGAATTGAGGGATTCTCTTTGACATTGCTTCATTATTAATTAAGATACAAGAAAATGAAGAGAAAATGAATCATCAAGATTTCTGGAATGATAATGAGTTAGCTCAAAAAGTGCTACAAGAAAACAAAGGTTTAAAAGAAACTGTAGAAGAGTACAATCAATTAAAAGAATATTTAGAAGAGATAGAAGTATTAATTGAAATAGGCTTAGAAGAAAGTGATGATTCAATAGAAAAAGAAATAGAAAAATCTATATCAAATCTTGAAAAAGAAATTGATAGGGTTAGAATAAAAACTCTTTTAAGTGGAGATTATGACAAGAATAATGCGATACTATCTATAAATGCAGGAACAGGTGGACTTGATGCTCAAGATTGGGCTCAAATGTTACTTAGAATGTATATAAGATGGGCAGAAGCTAAAGGATATAAAGTTAAAACATTGGATTTACTATCAGATCCAGAAGCAGGAATTAAAAGTGCAACACTTCATATAGAAGGGCTTAATGCTTATGGATACTTAAAAAGTGAAAAAGGAGTTCATCGTATTGTTAGGATATCTCCTTTTGACCCTTCTGGAAAAAGACATACATCTTTTGCATCTATAGATGTTATACCAGAATTAGATGATAGTATAAATATTGATATAAATCCAGCAGATTTAAAAATAGATACCTATAGAGCATCTGGAGCAGGAGGTCAGCATGTAAATACTACAGACTCAGCTGTAAGGATAACTCATATACCTACAGGTGTAGTTGTACAGTGTCAAAATGAAAGATCTCAACATAAAAATAAAGATACTGCTATGAAGATGCTTATGGCTAAACTTATAGAATTAAAAGAGCTTGAACAAAAAGAGAAAATTGAGGATATACAAGGAAAGTATTCTCAAATAACTTGGGGAAGCCAAATAAGATCATATGTATTCCAACCATATAAGCTTGTAAAAGATCATAGAACAAACGCTGAAATTGGAAATGTAGATAGTGTTATGGATGGAAACTTAGATTTATTTATAAATGAGTATTTAAAAATGAATAAGTCTAAAAATAGTTAAAATAGGGGCTTGAGAATTTAATTCTCAAGCCTTATTTAAAAGTATAAATTTAAACGAAAGAAGAGTGGGTTTTATGAATATAAATGATATTCTAAAAAAGGAATTTAATCTTAGAGATGAACAAATAAATAATACAATAAAACTTATAGATGAAGGAAATACTATTCCTTTTATAGCTAGATATAGAAAAGAAATGACTGGAGAAATGAGTGACGTTACTCTGAGAGCTTTTTATGATAAATTAATATATTTAAGAAATCTTCAAAATAGAAAAGATGATGTAATAAGAATAATTGAAGAACAAGGAAAGCTTACATCAGAAATAAAAGTAAGTATAGAAAAAGCGAATACTCTTCAAGAAGTAGAAGATATATATGCGCCATATAAACAAAAGAAAAGAACTAGAGCAACTATAGCAAAAGAAAGAGGATTAGAACAACTAGCATTAGATATATTAAATAAAAATATATCTAATATAGATGAAGAAGCATCTAAGTATATAAATCCAGAAAAAGAAGTAAATTCAGTTGAAGATGCTATTAAAGGAGCTAATGATATAATAGCTGAAATAGTTTCTGATGATGCTAAAATAAGAAAATATATAAGAGAGCTTGCATTAAGAGAAGGTGTAATAGTAACAAAAAATTCAAATGAAGAAAAATCAGTTTATGATATGTATTATGATTACAGTGAGTCAGTAAAAACTATAGCACCACATAGAGTATTAGCAATAAACAGAGGAGAAAAGGAAGATTTCTTAAAAGTAAAAGTAGAAATCAATAATGAAAAAGTAATAAACTACATAATAAATGAATATGCAAATGATAAGAATTTAAAAAATAAAGAAGTAATAGTTAGTGCAATAGAAGATTCATACAAGAGATTAATTTTCCCATCAATTGAAAGAGAAATAAGAAATACTCTTACTGAAAATGCACAAGAAAGAGCTATAAGTGTATTTGGAAAAAATGTAAAAAGTTTATTACTTCAAGCACCAGTAAAAGATAAGGTTGTTATGGGATTTGACCCTGCATTTAGAACAGGATGTAAGATAGCTGTAGTTGATAAAAATGGTAAATTATTAGATACTACAACTGTTTATCCAACAGAGCCACAAAATAAAGTAGAAGAATCAAAAAAAGAATTAAAAGCACTAATTGAAAAATACAATATAGATATAATCGCTATAGGAAATGGTACAGCTTCAAGAGAATCAGAAAAGTTTGTATCAGATATGATAAAAGAAATAGATAGAGAAGTTCAATACATAATAGTTAGTGAAGCTGGTGCATCAGTTTACTCTGCATCAGAGCTTGCAAATGAAGAACATCCGGACATAAATGTATCTTTAAGAGGAGCAATATCTATAGCAAGAAGACTACAAGATCCATTAGCTGAACTTGTAAAAATAGACCCTAAAAGTATAGGTGTAGGTCAATATCAACACGACTTAAACCAAAAGAAATTAGAGGGAGTATTAGACGGAGTTGTAGAAGATTCCGTAAATAGCGTTGGTGTAGACTTAAATACAGCGTCATACTCTTTATTAGAGCATATAGCAGGTATAAGTAAAACTATAGCTAAAAACATAGTAGCTTATAGAGAAGAAAATGGAGATTTTACTTCAAGAGCTCAAATTAAGAAAGTAAAAAGACTTGGACCACAGGCATTTACTCAATGTGCAGGATTTATGAGAATAGAAGGTGCTAAAAATCCTCTAGATAATACAGGTGTACATCCAGAAAGCTACGATATATGTAAAAATATGTTAGATATGCTTGGATATTCATTATCTGATGTTGAAAATAAAAATATATCAGATATAGATTCTAAAGTAGAAGCTATAGGTATAAAGGAACTAAGTAGTAAACTTCAAGTAGGAGAAGTTACTTTAAAAGATATAATAGCTGAAATTAAAAAGCCAGGAAGAGACCCTAGAGAAGAAGGCATAAAGCCTATACTTAGAACAGATGTATTAAAGATAGAAGACATAACAGAGGGAATGATACTAAAAGGAACTGTAAGAAATGTAGTTGATTTTGGGGCATTCGTAGATATAGGTATAAAAAATGATGGATTAGTGCACAAATCTGAGATGAGTAAAGGATTTGTAAAAGACCCTATGACAGTTGTAACTGTAGGAGATATAGTTGATGTAAAAGTTATAGGTGTTGATATGAATAAAAAGAGAGTAGCTTTATCTATGAAAATGTAGTTAAAGCAGAGGAGATTAAGATGATATTTATAAAAAATGGAACAATAAATACAATCACTAATGGAATTATCAAAGGTGATATTTTAGTAGAAAATAAAAAAATAAAAGCAATAGGAGAAAATTTAGAAGTACCTCAAGATGCAAAAATAATAGATGCAGAAGGAAAACTAGTTTTTCCGGGATTTATAGATGCACATACTCATTTAGGTTTATGGGAAGATGGTATGGGATTTGAAGGTGCTGATGGTAATGAAGAAACAGATCCTATAACACCTCATCTTAATCCTATAGATGGTATAAATCCTATGGATAATACATTTAAAGAAGCTAGAGAAGGTGGAATTACATCAGTATGTACAACCCCTGGAAGTGCAAACGTAATGGGTGGAGAATGTATAGCTATAAAAACATATGGAAAAAGAATAGATAAAATGGTTATAAAAAATCCTGTTGCATCAAAAATAGCTTTTGGAGAAAATCCAAAATCTTGTTATGGAAGAGATGAAAAAATGCCACAAACAAGGATGGCAATTGCAGCGCTTTTAAGAGAACAATTAAAGAAAGCTGAAGAATATTTAGAACAAATTGAGTTATACATGGAACATGAAGATCACGATAAGCCAGAGTATGATATGAAAATGGAATGTTTAATACCTGTTTTAAGACGAGAAATACCATTTAAAGTTCATGCTCATAGAGCAGATGATATGTTTACTGCAATAAGAATAGCAAAGGAATTTGATATAAAACTTACATTAGACCATTGTACAGAAGGTCATTTAATAGCAGATGAACTTGCAGAAGAAGGATATCCAGTAATTGTAGGGCCATCTTTATCAGAAAGATCTAAAATTGAATTAAGAAACTTAACTTTTGAAACTCCAGGGATTCTTTCAAATGAAGGTTTACAGGTATCTTTAACTACAGATCATCCAGTAATACCAGTACAATATTTGCCTGTATGTGCAGGAATAGCTGTAAAACATGGTATGAAAAAAGAAAAAGCACTAGAAGCAATAACTATAAATCCAGCTAAAATTCTAGGTATAGATGAAAAAGTTGGATCTATAGAAATTGGTAAAGATGCAGATATAGTTATATGGGATAATGATCCATTTGAATTACAAAGTAACGTATTAGTTACTATCATAGATGGAAAAGTTGTATACGAAAAATAATTTTCGAAGTGTAGATATATACTAGATATTTTATTAATTTGAGATTAAGGATATATTTTGATTATATTAAGTATTTTACCAATACACTTTTTAATATAAGAAAAGTTTATATTGAAAATTTTGTATTACTTTATTATTATATAAATATAAGGAAAATTAAATAGCGAGAAAGATCTTCGGGGCAGGGTGTAATTCCCTACCGGCGGTATAGCCCGCGAGCTACTTATGTAGCATGATTTGGTGAAATTCCAAAGCCGACAGTATAGTCTGGATGAGAGAAGAATAGTGAATTTTTTGCAATGAATATTTCTATACATTTTTTGTATATTATATAACTTGTGCTCAAAAAATAAGCTCGAAGATAGATCTCTTCGAGCTTTTATTTTTCCCTAATAAATTAAAATTAGGAGGAGTACAAAATGCAACAAACTATGAAAAAAACTAAAATTTTATCTACATCGGCGTTGGTAAAGATATCAATACTTTCAGCAATTGGATATATACTTATGTTTATATCAATTCCATTACCTATGTTATTTCCAGATTTTCTAAAAATAGATATATCGGATTTAACAGCATTATTAGGTGGGATAGCGTTAGGTCCTATGGCAGGTGTTACTATAGCATTTCTTAAAAACTTACTTCAATTTGTAACAGGTATGTCAACTACAGGTGGAGTAGGAGAATTTGCTAACTTTTTAATAGGTGGATCTTTTGTTTTTACAGTTTCATATATATACTCTAAAAAAAGAGAGTTATCAGGAGTAGTTATAGGTCTTATAAGTGGAATGGTAATAATGACTATAGTAGGATGTATATCTAACTACTTTATAATATTACCTTTTTATGAAACAATAGGATGGCCAATAGAAACCGTAGTTGCAATGGGTGCAGCTATAAACCCAGTTATAGATAGTAAAATGAGTTTTGTAATATGGATGATAGCTCCATTTAATATATTAAAGTCTGGGTTAATCTCTCTATTAACATTACCGATGTACAAGAAAACAGAAAAAGTTTTAAATAGAGTTAAGTAATAAAATACCAAGTGCTTTTATAAGTACTTGGTATTTTTTATTACAAGTATATGCTGTTAGTAATATGAGGTATTGCGCCGATAAAATAGCTTAAGAAAGATAAATTTCATATTAGTTATTATAAATTAAAAAGCACTTACTTTCCGATAGTAAGTGCTTTAGGGGGAATAAGGAATATTTTAATTTGGGGGAGTAAATATCCCTTGTATCTTAAGTATGGTCACATAAGTGGAATTATATACATAGTTTAATAAAAATTTTTAGAAGTATATAATTAACAGAAGAAAGTATATATTATTGGATAAATAAAGTTTCTAAATGATACGTAGCTCAAGATAATTTTAAAAAAGAAATAGCCTATAGATATACTATAGGCATAAAAATTTATTTAAAAAGGGGTTAGGAATATAGAGAAAATAAAAAAAGGCTTTTAAAGATATATCAATATCTTTAAAAACCTTCATGGTTTTATTTAGCTTATATTCTTAATTAAATAGTAGTCAACTTATATCAAAAAGTCAACAACAAGATGAACATAAATTAGAAATACTTTATAATAATAAAATGTTATACTATAATAATATCTAGTTGATAATTATATTAAAGAAGACTCGTAATTTAATGGAGATGAAAATAATGGTTAAAATATATTTAGAAGATGAAAATAAAACTAAAGAAATTGGATATAAATTAGGAAATTTACTTACGCCAGGAAGTGTAATATGCTTAATCGGAGATTTAGGTGCAGGAAAAACTACAATGACTCAAAGTCTTGCTAAAGCACTAGAAGTAGATGATTACATAACAAGCCCGACATTTACAATAGTGAATGAATATGAAGGAAAAATGCCTTTATATCATTTTGATGTATATAGAATTGGTAGTAGTGATGAAATGTATGATATAGGGTATGAAGAGTATATAAATGGTGAAGGTGTATGCATCATAGAATGGGCAAACTTAATAGAAGATATACTTCCAGATGAATATTTACACATAGAGTTAAAATATAAAGATATGTCAAGAGAAATGATATTAAATCCAGTTGGAGAAAAATACGAAAAAATAGTTGAGGAGTTGACAAAATAATGAAGGTTTTAGGTATAGATACATCTTCACTGGCTACAAGTGTAGCAGTTATAGAAGATAATAAGTTAATATGTGAATATACAATAAATACTAAAAAAACACATTCTCAAAAGCTTATGCCAATGATAGAGAATATGCTAAATATAAGTGATTTAAATATAAATGAAATAGATTTAATAGCAGTATGTGAAGGACCAGGTTCATTTACAGGATTAAGAATAGCTATGGCAACTGCTAAAGCTATAGCACATGTAAATAACCTACCTATAGTAGGTGTAAACTCAGTAGAGTTACTAGCGGGAAATATGAATTTATGTGATAAAAAGATATGCTCTATATTAGATGCTCAAAGAACTCAAGTTTATATGGGTCAATATAAATTTGAAAATAATAGGTTAGTTGAGTTAAAAGGTGTAGATGTAGTTGAAATAGATGAACTTATAGAAGAATTAAAAAACACTAATGAAGAATGGATTATAGTTGGAGAAGCTGTATATAAATACGAAGATAAAATTAAAGATATAGCTAATATACATGTACCAGCACCATCTCACAATGTAAGCAAGGCTAGTAGCTTATGCTCAATAGCTATAGAAAAATACAATAACAATATAGATGTTTATGATTGCTATAGCATAAACCCATTATATATAAGAAAATCTCAAGCAGAAGTTCAATATGATGAAAAAATGAAGAGGTTAAATGATGGAAAATAATATACTGATAGAGCAAATGACATCTAAAGATATTGATGGAGTTTTTGAAGTTGAAAAAAATTGTTTTGAACATCACTGGTCTAAAGATGCATTTAAAAAAGAATTAAATAATGAGGTTGCAAGATATTTAGTAGCTAAATTAGATGGAAAAGTTGTTGGATATGTTGGTATATGGTTTGTAATGGATGAAGGTCATATTACAAATGTAGCAGTTCATAGTGATTATAGAGGAAGAAAAATCGGAGATAAATTAGTACAAGCTTTAGTAGAGCTTTGTAGAGAAAATAATATAGTATCAATGACATTAGAAGTTAGAGTTTCTAATATAGTGGCACAAAATCTTTATAAAAAATATGGATTTAAGCTAGCTGGAATTAGAAAAGAATATTATAGTGATAACAAAGAAGATGCCATGATAATGTGGAATGATATAAAGGTGGTGTAAATATGAAAGACATAATAACATTAGCTGTAGAAAGTAGCTGTGATGAAACATCTGTTGCAGTTTTAAAAAATGGTAGAGAAGTTCTATCAAATATAATAAATACTCAAGTTGATTTACATAAGAAATTTGGAGGAGTAGTACCAGAGGTTGCATCAAGAAAACATATAGAAAATATAGATGTTGTATTACAAGAAGCTTTAGATAAAGCTAATATAGCACTAAATGATATAGATCATATAGCAGTAACTTATGGACCAGGACTTGTTGGTGCATTATTAGTTGGATTATCACATGCAAAAGCACTTGCATTTACCTTAAATAAGCCTTTAGTAGGAGTTAACCATATAGAAGGTCATGTAAGCGCAAACTATATAGAACATAAAGATTTAAAACCACCATTTATAACTTTAATAGTATCTGGAGGGCATACTCATTTAGTAGAGGTTAAAGATTATGGAGAGTATGAAATACTAGGAAGAACAAGAGATGATGCATCAGGAGAGGCATTTGATAAAATAGCTAGAGCTATGGGACTGGGATATCCAGGTGGACCGATAGTAGATAGATTAGCTAAAGAAGGTAATAAAAATGCAATAGACTTCCCAAGAGCATACTTAGATGAAGGATATGATTTTAGTTTTAGTGGATTAAAATCAGCAGTCTTAAATTACTTAAATGCTAAGAAAATGAAAAATGAAGAAATAGTTGTTGAAGATGTTTGTGCATCTTTCCAAGAAGCAGTTGTTGAAGTATTATCTCAAAAAGCTATAAAAGCAGCGAAGGAAAAAGGATATAATACTATAACACTTGCTGGTGGAGTTGCATGTAATTCAGCACTTAGAGATAAACTTACTGAATTAGGAAAAACAAATAATATAGATATAAAATATCCATCTCCAGTTTTATGTACAGATAATGCAGCAATGATAGGCTGTGCAGGATATTATAGTTACATAAATGGAAGAAGAGATGATATGAGTTTAAATGCGGTTCCAAATTTAAGGATAGGGCAAAAATAAACTTATATATTAGATTTTATAAAAAGTTATAATACTCATACATTAAAAGCTAGATGAAAATATACATATTTCGTCTAGTTTTTTTATTATATTAAATTCCAATATAATAAATCTACGTTACTATAATTAAATGTTAAAATATGTAGAAAAATGTACTATTTTACTTTTAAAAATAGTATAATTATATAAAAACAAATTAGGAGGAAGAATATATGAGTTTATTACAAAAAATAGAAGAAAAAAGAAATAGACAAATAAAAAAAGATAAAAACAAAAAAATAGCTATAGCAACTGCAGGTGTGGCAACAGGAGCTGTAGTAGGAACAATAGCAGGTGTATTAATAGCACCTAAATCAGGAAAAGAAACTATAGAAGATGTAAAAGAAAAATCAAATCAAGTAAAAAATAAAATAAATGAAAATATAGAAGATACTAAATTTAAGGTAAAAGAGTCTAAAGATAAAATAAAAGAGTATTTAGCAAAAAGAAAAAATGAGAAAAGTGAAAATGAAATAGTTGAAATAGAGCCATTACAACTAATAGAAAATACTGAAGTAGCTGAAGAAAATACAGAGGTTTAAAATGTATATAGATTTAAAGATAATATATTTTATACTAGCTACATTAGGCTGTATAGCTCTTATATACATAATAATAACTTTATCTAATTTAAATAAACTTATTAAAAATTCTAATGAATTAGTAATAGATAATAAAAATAATATAAGAAATTCGTTATTAAAATTACCAGAAGTAATATCTAATTTTAATGATGTTAGTGAAAATATGAAGGATATAACTGAGGTAGCAACTGATGTTACAGCAGATTTTATTGTGACTAAAGAAAATATGAAATCAAATATTGAAGTAGTGACAGAAATACTTAATATTCTTAAAAGTATATTTGGAAAATAAAAATTGAAATATATTTAAGATTAATTTTAAAGATATCGTAAAAATATAATTAGTAGATTAAATAAGAATTATAAAACCTATACAGTAAATTTATATAATTTTACCGTATAGGTTTTATTTAATATTTTAATTCATTTCTTTAACTATATTATTAGCCCATTTTTTAGATAAAGCCCTTGGTACACCAAATATAAACTTAACTATCTCTTCAGAATAGCTAAGAAGTACTAAAATATATATAGGAGCTCCTTTGAAAGCTGCTATAAAAGTAAGTGGAATAGAAGCAAACCACATACATCCTAACTCTAGGTATAAAGAATACTTTGTATCTCCACCGCTTCTTAATATACCTATTACAATAAGAGTATTAAATGCTCTTAAAGCTAACATTATACCCATTATAAAGAATATTTTTGTTATATCAGGGGCTAAATCACTTGATACACTAAACATTTTTAATAATATAGGAATATTTAATATTAATAATCCACCGCAAATTAGTCCTACTATAACTACTAGTTTAGAAAACTTTTTAGCATAAGTTATAGCAGTATCTATTCTATCAGCACCTAGTTCATTACCTAACATAATAGATGCACCAATACCGATACAAACAGAAGTTATAATAAAGAAATTACCTGTACTTGTAGCTATTTGGCTAGCGGCTATTGCTGAAGTACCAGCTTGTGAATAAGCTACAGAATATAGAATTGTACCAATTGCCCATGTAGTATCATTTATAAATACAGGTAAAGTTTTTGATATAAAGGTATTTATAAAATCTTTGTCTATAAGTTTAAAGTCTTTTAAATTGAATTTTAATATATAATCCTTTTTTATAAAGTATACATAGCTAATTATTAGAGTAAATTCTACAATTCTAGCTATTACAGTAGCTAAAGCTGCACCTTTAACACCTAAAGCTGGTAAACCTAAATTACCAAATATTAAACAATAGTTTAATATGATATTAACTACTAGAGCTATAGAACTACAAATCATACCAAGCTTAGGATTTCTAACACTTCTAGAACCCATACTAAATACAGTACTAATAGCTATAAGTGGATAACAAAATACTATTATACTAAAATATTCTCTACATAATTTAATGACTTCAGGGTCTTTAGAGAAAATATTTATAATATTAGTTGGAAACAGAGTAGCTAAAAGTACAAATATGGCACTAAGTCCAACAGATAATAAAGTAGTAAAGCTAGTAGTCTTTTTTATATTAATTCTATCATTTTTTCCATAGAATTGAGAGATAAATACTCCTGACCCTCCAACAATACCTGATAATGCCATGTTAAATAAAAAGAAATATTGATTAGCAACCCCTATTGAGGCTACAGAAGTTTCGCCTAAACTACTAATCATGACTGTATCTATTATATTTACAGATGTAGATATAAGTTGTTGTATTATTATGGGAATACATAAGGAAATAAGTAATTTATAAAACTTTTTATTATTATCACTTAATGTAAATAATCCTTCCATTTCGTCACCTCTTTATATAAATTTTTATGATATAAATCATAACATAATAATGGTTTTATGTAACTATATAAAGACTATAATTAAAAAAGAATCTCGGAACAATAATTTAATATTATTCTGAGATTCTTTTTACTACATTAGGGACTCCCATTCTTCGTAAAGAGCTGATAATTTTTCTTCTAGACTAGCTTTTTGCAGGCTAACATCTTTAGATTTTTCAGGATTAGAGTAAACTTCTTCTTGGCATAAAAGAACATCCATCTCTTCTATCTTAGCTTCAGTTTCTTCTATTTCTTTTTCTATATTTTGTCGTTTAACTCTATTTTTTTTCTCAGCTTCTCTTTGTTCTCTTTCTTTTCTTTTTTCTTCTTTAAGTTGAGTTTTTGTTTTTTCTTCTATTACTTCAACTGTATTCATTTCTTGAACTTGTTTTTTCTTTTCTATATAGTAATCATAATTTCCAAGATATTCAGTAATTCCATTTTCATCTAAAACCAATACTTTATCAACAACAGTATTTAAGAAATATCTATCATGAGAGATTGTAAATATAGTTCCTGTATAACTAGATAGGGCTTCTTCAAGAACTTCTTTAGAATCTATATCTAAGTGGTTTGTAGGTTCGTCTAGCAATAATAAGTTTGCATTAGATAATATAAGCTTAAGTATAGCTACTCTAGCTCTTTCACCACCACTTAAAGTTGATATCTTTTTAAATACTTCTTCACCTTCAAATAAAAATGCACCAAGCATAGTTCTTAAAGATGTTTGAGTTAATTGTTTGTTATCTTCCCAAATTTCATCAATAATAGTATTATCTAGATTAAGTGTTTTTTGCTCTTGGTGGAAATAAGATACGTTAACATTAGTTCCGAACTTTATGTCTCCAGATAAAGGAGTAACCTCATTCATAATTATCTTAAATAAAGTTGATTTTCCAATACCATTAGCACCGATAAGAGCAACCTTTTCTCCTCGGTATATATCTAAATTAAGATCTTTAAATAAAATTCTTTCTCCATACCCCATAGATATATCTCTTAATTGTAGAACATCATTTCCACTAGTAACAGAAGGGTTAAACTCTATTTTAGCTTTTTTTCTATAAGCCTCAGGTTTATCTAATACATCAACTTTTGCTAAAGCTTTTTCTTTACTTCTAGCTCTCTTTAAATGTTTTTCTCGACCGAAAGCTTTAAGTCTTTCTATTGATTCTTCTTGTTTCTTTATATCCTTTTGTTGATCTTCAAACTTCTTTAACTCTAGTTCTTTTTCTATAGCTGAAGCTTTAATAAAATCAGAATAATTACCATTGTAAGTTTTTAATTTTTTATTATGAATTTCGAAAATTCTATTTACAACTTGATCTAAGAAATATCTATCATGGGAGATTAATATTACAGTCCCTTTATATTGCTTTAAGAAAACTTCTAACCATTCTATAGCTTCCGAATCAAGGTGGTTAGTAGGCTCATCTAATAAAAGTAAAGTAGGTTTCTTTAAAAGAAGTTTACCTAATAAAACTCTAGTTTTTTCCCCTCCGGAAAGAATACTAATAGGTTTATCCATATCTTCATCGCTAAAACCTAATCCTTTTAAGACACCCTTTGCTTCTGATTTATATCCGTACCCATTCATATCAGAAAATGCCTCTAATTTATTAGAATACTCATTCATAAGCTTTTCTAGAGTGGTAGAGTTTGTATTTGAGCTTTCTTCAGAAATTTTGTGTTCTAAATCCCTTAGGTATTTTTCCATTTCTATTACATCTTTGAAAACTTCAAGAACTTCTTCAAGGATTGTATTTTCAGAATGGAAATTTGTATTTTGCTCTAAATAGCCAATTTCACAATCTTTAGAAGTATATATATCTCCGCTATCATAACCATATATTCCAGAAATTATTTTAAATAGAGTAGTTTTTCCCGTACCATTAACTCCAATTATACCGATTTTATCGTACTCATTTACTGTGAAATTTACGTTTTCTAATATAGAATCTATTCCAAAACTTTTATTTAAGTTATTACATGACAAAACAATCATAAATTTCTACCTCCTTAAACTACCTAAAATTATAATGTTTTGGTATAATATAATCAAGGATATATATTTTTTGTTTGGGAAACATAAAAAAATGTTAAAAATTAACTATCGGGAGGTGACAATATGGCAGAAAAAAACATATCTATGGCAGTAATAAGAAGATTACCTAAATACCATAGATACTTAGGTGATTTATTAGATAAAGATGTTCAAAGAATATCTTCTAAAGAATTAAGTGATATAATAGGATTCACAGCATCTCAAATAAGACAAGATTTAAATAATTTTGGAGGCTTTGGGCAACAAGGATATGGATATAATGTAGAAGCCTTACATAATGAGATTGGAAATATATTAGGTCTTAACAAAATATACAATGCAGTACTTATAGGAGCTGGAAATCTTGGTCAAGCTATAGCTAACTATGCTGGATTTAGAAAATCAGGATTTGAAATTAAAGCACTATTTGATGCAAACCCTAGAATGATCGGACTAAAAATAAGGGACTTTGAAGTATTAGACTCAGAAAATTTAGAATCTTTTGTTGAAGAGAATAATATTGATATAGCAATATTATGTATACCTAAAAATGGAGCACAAGATGTTGTTGATAGATTAGTAAATGTAGGAGTAAAAGGTATTTGGAATTTTGCACCTATAGATTTAGATGTTCCTAAAGGTGTGATAGTAGAAAATGTAAATCTAACAGAGAGTTTATTTACATTATCATACTTAATGAAAGAAAATGAATAAATAAAAAAGCTATCTTTATGTATAAATATACATCTAAGATAGCTTTTTATTTTTATTACTCTGGTTGAGGAGCGTCAACTGGACAAACTCCTGCACAAGAACCACATTCTATACAAGTGTTTGCATCTATAACGTATTTGTCATCTCCTGAAGATATACATTCAACTGGACATTCAGCTTCGCAAGCACCACAGCTTATACAAGCATCGTTTATCATGTAAGCCATTGTAAAATCCCCCTTATCATAAATTTAATATAATTATAGCAAAAAAAATATTTGTTTACAATTAATTTGTTGAATGTATGAAAGCTATTTATTATTATAGCGTTGGTATTTCATTAAATTAATAAAAATTATTATAAATAACTCATTGTGCTAGTTAAATTTTACAATAATAAAACTCTAACAAATATAGACCCATAAGGTTAGCAGCATTAATCTAAATGTGGGTTAATATAATGATGGAGCTTAATAATTATTATATCTAAGAAATTGAAAATTTAATTTACTTATTTACTATAATTTATACATAAGAAGTATAAGTCAAAACTTAAATCAATAAAATAATGATTATTTAGTTATTCTTGATTTGTTAACAAATAGCATATTTTCCAAAATGTAAAGGATGCTATATTTATATAATTGATTAAAAAAATATATATATTATGTATATGAACGATATTTAACAGATACAGTTAAAAAAACTTAAAGTTTTTTAGAAAGTTTTTAAAATTAGTTTATAATATTAAGGAGTATTTTCTATTTTAAAATGAATTAATTTTCGACATAAAAAAACACATAAATGTGGAATTTATGTTATTAAATGACTTGAGACCCATAAATATCTTTACTTATAGGCATAATTGATATATAATATTAATTAAAGAATGTATTTTTAGGTGATACATTGGATAAAATAATTAATTTAATTAATTACAAATATTATATTTATACAAGATGTAAATTTAAAAATTATTATTAAAAATAGTCAGTTAATTTGTTAATATAAGAATACTATAGAAATTAAAAAGATAGATTACAAAAAAGTTACAAAAAATGTTACATATTAAAAATTTACAAAAGTCTTGTGTATTAGTATTTTATCCTAAATGATAATAGCACCTATAAAAATAACACATAAGGATATTATTTATGGTTAATTTTTGGAGGGAGAAATATTATGAAGAGAAAAATATTAGTACCAATGTTTGCATCAGTAATGGCATTATCAATGAATACAGTAGCAAACGCAGATCAAGTAGAAAACAATAACGAAAATGATAAAAATTCAGATAGAACTTTAGATTTAGGAGAATACCAAGAAACTACATATAAAACAGCAGTTGTTAAAGATGGAGTTGCTGTAAAGATAAGAAATAGTGGAGATGTTAAAACTGTTGCTTATACAGGAGATGAATTTAAAGTTATAGGAATTCAAGGAGAATGGGTTAAAGTTTCTTTAGAAGATGGAGAAGGATGGTTAGCTACTAGATACGTAGACATAAAAGAATCAATTGGATACGTTACAGGAGAAAAGGTAAACTTCAGAAAAGAAGCAAATACTGAATCTGAGGTAATAAAAGAGTTAGAGATAGGTTCTACAGTAAAGGTATTAGAAGCTAATGAAAACTGGTTGAAGGTTAAAAAAGGTGAAGATGAAGGATATATAAGAGCATTATATGTATCTGAAGAAGCACCAGTTATAGAAGTAGAAGAACCAGTTGTTGTTAATGAAACTCAAACTTCTAACACTCAAAGTAATAGAACTCAATCTTCAACAAGTTCATCGAACTCATCAAGTTCTAATAACTCTACAAATAGCAGTAATGGACAAGCTCAAAAACCTGCGCAAAATAATAATAGCTCATATAATCCACCAGCATCAAGTACATCATCTGTACAAGCTGTTTTAAATTTAGCGTACTCTAAAATAGGATGCCCATATGTTTGGGGAGCAGAAGGTCCAAACTCATTTGATTGTTCTGGATTCACATCTTATGTATTTAGAAATGCAGCTGGAGTAAGTTTACCAAGAACATCTAGCGCTCAGTCAGGATACGGAAGAACTGTAAGTAAGTCAAACTTACAACCAGGAGATTTAGTATTCTTCAATACTAGTGGTAAAGGAGTTAGCCATGTTGGTATATATGTAGGTGGAGGAAACATGATACATTCACCTTCATCAGGAAAAACAGTTAGTGTAACTAGTATAAACTCATCTTACTATAGTGCGAGATTTGTTACAGCGAAGAGAGTTTTATAATAATATGATATTACAGCCACCTATTTTTATAGGTGGCTTTTTTATATAACAATGAGAGATTATATATATTTATAAAGTGTTAATATATAAATATTAATAGAAATAATTTAATAATATGATTATAGAAATATTTATCTAAAATACTAATATAGAGAGATATTTTATTGGAATGAATTGGAATTAAATATATTGACTTTATAAAAAAAAGGTGTTAAGCTACTATCAGAATATAAAATTACATTAAAAAAAAACTTTTAAATTTAGTCCAGAGAGGCTAAAAAAGGAGGATATAATATGTTATTAAAAGGAAGAAATTTAGTCAAGTCAGAAGACTTTTCTGTTGAAGAAATAGATCAAATATTATCACTATCTCAAAATATAATTGAGAACCCATCAAAATATTCTCGTGTGTGTGAAGGTAAATTATTGGCTACATTATTTTATGAGCCATCAACAAGAACAAGATTAAGCTTTGAATCAGCAATGTGCAGATTAGGTGGAAGCGTAGTAGGTTTTTCAGAACCTAATTCATCATCTGTGTCAAAAGGAGAATCATTAGGAGATACTATAAGAACAGTATCATGCTATGCAGATGCAATAGTAATGAGACATCCAGTAGCAGGTTCAGCTGAAGAAGCGACAAAATATACAGAAGTACCTTTTATAAATGCAGGAGATGGAGGAAATCAACATCCAACACAAACACTTACAGATCTACTTACTATAAAATCACTAAAAGGAAGTTTAGAAAATCATACAATCGGATTATGTGGAGACTTAAAAAATGGAAGAACAGTACACTCTTTAGTAAAGTCTATGTCTAGATATAAAGGAATTAAGTTTATATTTATATCTCCAGATGAATTAAAGATGCCAAAGTATATAAAAGATGCTATACAAGAGCAAGGACACGCTTATTATGAAACAGATAACTTAGATGAAGTTATAGGTAGCTTAGATATTTTATATATGACAAGAGTACAAAGAGAAAGATTTGAAAATCAAGAGCAGTATGAGAAATTAAAAAATTACTATATACTAAATAAATCGAAAATGCAAAATGCTAGAGAAGATATGCTTGTTATGCATCCATTACCAAGAGTAAATGAAATAGATGTAGATGTAGATGATGATAAAAGAGCAGTATATTTCAAGCAAGCTAAATATGGAATGTTTGTAAGAATGGCATTGATAATGAAGCTTTTAGGAATTAAAGAAGTTCAAAATGATTTAGAAGAAGTAGCAATAGATTAAATATAAATTTAGACAAAACGTATGATGACAAGGGGAGAATGAATATGTATAAAGTGATTGAAAATAGGTATATAGGGGAAGATATGTATCTTATGAGGGTTGAAGGTAAGTTTGAAGGAAAAATGGGGCAATTTTATATGTTAAGAGCATGGGATAAGTTTCCACTTCTTTCAAGACCAATAAGTATACATGATATAGATGAGAATAGTATAAGTTTTTTATATAAAGTTGTAGGAGAAGGTACTCAAATACTAAGCAAAGTAAAAGTAAATGAAACTATAAAACTAGAAGGTCCATATGGAAATGGATACGAAAAGGTTAAAGGTAAGGTTGCTTTAGTAGGTGGAGGAATCGGAGTGGCACCACTTTACTTAGTTGCTAAAAATATAGAAAATTGTGATGCATATTTAGGATTTAGAAAAGAAGCTATATTAGAAGAAGAATATAAAGAAGTTTGTAAAGAAGTTCATATAGCTACGGGGGATAAGTTTGTAACGGATATTCTAGATATTGAAAAATATGATTATATATTAACTTGTGGTCCGACACCTATGATGGAAAAGTTAGTTAAGATGACAGAAGGAACTAATACGAAGATAATGGTATCTTTAGAAAATCATATGGCATGTGGAGTTGGGGCATGTTTAGTATGTACTTGTAAGACACAATTTGGAAATAAGAAAACATGTAAAGATGGACCTGTATTCTGGGGAGAGGACGTGATATTTAATGGCTAATTTAGGTGTAAAATTCGGGAACATCGATTTTAAAAATCCAGTTGTTATGGCTTCGGGAACTTTTGGATTCGGTAAAGAGTATAATGAAATTTATGATATACAAAAATTAGGTGGAGTAAGTAGTAAAGGTCTTACTTTAGAAAAAAGAGATGGAAATAAAGGAATGAGAGTATGGGAGACTCCATCTGGAATGATGAACAGCGTAGGACTTGAAAACCCAGGTGTTCAAGGATTCATAGATAATGAACTACAATTTTTCAAAGATTTAGATTTAGTAAGAATAGCTAATTTAGGTGGATCAACATTAGATGATTATGTAAAAGGGGCAGAACTTTTAAATAATCAACCTATAGATATGATAGAGTTAAACATATCTTGTCCAAATGTAAAAGCTGGTGGAATGGCATTTGGTATAAAAAATGAAGTTGCAAGAGAAGTTGTAAGGGCAGTTAGAAAAGTTACAGATTTACCTCTTGTAGTTAAATTATCACCTAATGCTGAAGATATAGTTGGTATGGCTAAAGTTTGTGAAGAAGAAGGTGCAGATGGTATATCTTTAGTAAATACATTTAAAGCAATGGCTATAGATATACATAAGAGAAAACCAGTATTTGAAAATATATATGCAGGTTTATCAGGTCCTGCAATAAAGCCAATAGCTCTTAGAATGGTTCATGAGGTATGTAAAAATGTAAGCATACCAGTTATGGGAATGGGCGGAATAACTACAGCTCAAGATGCTATAGAGTTTATAATGGCTGGGGCGACGTGTATTCAAGTTGGAACTGCCAACTTCATGAATCCTAAAATAGGTCTTGAAATAATAGATGGAATAGAAGAATTCATGAAAAAAGAAGGAATAAAAAGTTTAGACGAAATTAGAGGTATATTATAATAATTAAAATAAACATATGAAAATTTTGGAGGACGTAAATATGAGTAAAGTTGATGTAGTAGAAATATTAAAGAAAAGTGATGCATTATTAGAAGGACACTTCTTGCTATCTTCAGGAAAGCATAGTAATAGATACGTTCAATGTGCAAAAGTATTAAGATTTCCTCAATATGCAGAGCAAGTATTAAGTACGGTAGTTGAGCAAATAAAAGATTTAGATATAGATTTAGTAGTAGGACCTGCAATGGGTGGAGTTATAGTTTCTTATGAATTAGGAAGACAATTAAACAAGGAGACTGTATTCACTGAAAGAAAAGATGGAGTAATGGAACTTAGAAGAGGATTTGAAGTTAAGCCAGGAGCTAAAATAATAATAGCTGAAGATGTTGTTACTACTGGAAAATCAACAATAGAAACTAAAGAAGCTTTAGAAAAATTAGGTGGAGAAGTTATAGGGGTAGCTTGCATAGCAAATAGAACTTCTAAAGATATAGGTATGCCTATATATAGTGCAATAAAGTTAGATATACAAGTTCATGATGCTGATGAGTGTCCTTTATGTAAAGAAGGAAATATAGAGTTAGTTAAACCTGGTAGTAGGGAGTTTAAAGAGCTAGGAATGTAATTAAATACAAAATGATAAAAGGACTTAGCAATTGCTAAGTCCTTATTTTTATTAAATAATATGGTTAAATTATTAAAAATATATCTATACAATTAATAAATTTACTTAGTAATGGTTAATAAATAGTTTTTAAATTCTTGTAAAAATATTTCAGTAGCTTTTGTAACATTTATATTTTTAGGTAAAATATAAGAGAAATTACGATTATAAGATTTGTCCAATTCTATAGTAATTAACTCTTTATTTTTAGCTGCAGGAGCAGCTACAAAATTAGATATTAAAGTTATACCAAGACCATTTCTAACAGCCTCTTTAACGGCATAATTGCTACCTAAAATCATTAAATTTTTTGGAAGTATTTTATTTGAGTTTAAAAATAGATTTAAGTATTCTCTAGTTCCAGAACCTTCTTCACGAGCTACCCAATTTTGATTTTGTAACAAATTAAAGGTAAATTTGTTATTAATCCAGTGAGGGTCATAAGGAACTGCTAAAACCATTTTATCTTCTGATAGATATTCTTGATTTAAATTGGGGTAAGAGGATACACCTTCTATGAATCCGATATCTAAAGTTAAATCTTTTAAATTCTCAGCAATTAAAGTCGTATTCTCGATAAGTAGATCAACTTCTATATCTGGGTATTTTTTACGAAAAATAGTCAGAAATCCAGGAAGAATATACTCTCCAATAGTTAAGCTAGCACCAACTTTTATAATACCTTTAATAGAATCTGAAATATCTCGAACTTCCATATATGTAGTATCTAAGATATGTAGAATTTCTTTTGCCCTGTTATAAAGTTTATAACCATTTTCAGTTATAACAATTGATTTATGTTTTATAGATCTATTAATCAAAGTAACACCATAGTAACTTTCTAAATTTTTTATATGTGTACTGACACTGGGCTGAGATAAATTTAAATATTCACCAGCCTTTGTGAAGTTTTTATGCTCTACTACAGCAACAAAAGTTTTTAACTCTTCAAACAATATAATACCTCCCAAACTTGATTTAATGATTATATCTATATTATACATATAATCATTAAAAATATTAATAATTATCATATATTTTATCTATTTTACTTATAATAAGTAAACTTATATAATAATATGTGCTTAGTTTTAGAATTTATATTTATTTGATAATAATATGGAATGAATACAAACACAAATAACATTTTAAGAGGTGAGTCAGAATTTATGAGGAAAAACAATAAAATATTAAATGAAATAAAAGATATATTACCAGGACTTATAGTATCTATATCAATATCTTTAATTAGTATGGGATTATCAAAGTTTGCTCCGAGTTTAGGTGCAGGAACTATAGCAATATTTTTAGGTATGTTAGTAGGAAACTTATTCCTAGGGCAAAAAGTGTTCCAAAAAGGATATAAATTTTCTGAAACTAACCTATTATCATACTCAATAGTATTGCTTGGAGGAACTTTAAGTGTAACAAAATTAATGGAACTAGGATTTAACGGAATATTTTTTGTTATTATACAAATGACAATTACAATAGTTGGAGCGATGTATATAGGTAAAAAGTTAGGCTTTAGTCAGAACTTTAGAATGCTTATGGCAAGTGGAAATGCAGTATGTGGTTCATCTGCAATAGCTGCAACAGCTCCAGTTATAGATGCAAGCGATGAAGATAAAGGAATAGCTATTACAGTAGTAAATATAACTGGAATATTTTTAATGTTTTTACTTCCGGTTTTATCTGGATATTTATATAACCATGAAGTTGTAAGAACATCAGCTATGATAGGTGGAACACTTCAATCAGTAGGACAAGTTGTTGCTAGTGGAGATATGGTTAATGAGCATGTTAAGGAATTAGCTACGATATTCAAAATTGTAAGGGTTATATTATTAGTTGTAGTAGTATTTACACTTGGTCATATAAAACATAAAACTAACCACGAAATAATAGAAGAAGAAGTATCAGATGTTAAAAAAGGTAAAATAAAAATACCATGGTATGTTATAGGTTTCTTTATAACATGTGCATTATTTACAGTAAATATAATCTCTCCAGAGGTATCAAGTTTATTTAAGGCTATAAGTAATAAACTTGAAATAATAGCATTAGGTGCAATAGGACTTAGAGTTAATTTAAGAGAATTAATAAAACAAGGTAAATCTGTATCATTATATGCTCTATTTGTAGGTTTATTACAAGTAGTAACTGCTATAATATTAATATCTATATTCTTATAATAATTAAAAATAATGTAATAAAAAGAATAAATAAAGTATTTATTGAAACTATATGTATAAAAAGAAATACTAGGAATGTATATATTTACATTCCTAGTATTTCTTTTATTTTTTCACATAACATATCTAAATGCTCTGGATTATTTATTAAATCAACTTCATTTATGTTAACATATAAAACTGGTGACTGGTCATATTCAGAAATCCATTTTTCATATCTATTATGAAGATTTTCCCAGTATTCTATATCAACTGTTTTCTCCATATCACGACCTCTAAGATTTATTCTATGGATTATAGAATCTAAAGATCCATCAAGATATATCATTAAGTCAGGTCTTCTTAAATAAGGAACCATATCATTAAATAAATCTCTATAAGTTATATAATCCCTTTTAGTCATTTTTTCATTATCATATAAATTTCTAGCGAATATTTCTACATCTTCATATATACTTCTATCTTGTATGTTATTTAATCCGTTACTGTCTATTTCTTTTTGCTGCTTAAATCTTTGAGCTAAGAAGTATAGTTGTAGATGGAAGCCCCATTTTTCTTGATCTTTATAAAAGTCTTCTAAATATGGGTTACCATCAACTTTTTCATAATGAGCTTCAAAACCAAGTCTTTCTGCAACTAATTTAGTTAAAGTTGATTTACCAGCACCAACATTACCAGCTACTGTTATGAATAAATCTCTATTTAAAGGCTTATTGCATTGATTTACTAATTTGAACATGTCGTTTTTCCTCCTAAAGTTGAAATTGCTTCCTCTACTTTATCTATGATAAATTTTCTATCTTCTTCTTTATTTAAGAAGTCTAAATTCGAATTATCAATTTCTATTATTATAGGTTCTTTACCCATAAAATTGTGTTTTATAGATAATGGGTTGAAATAATATTTATATTCCGTGCGTAATCCATCAATATAGTTTCTATCCATTTGTCTTTCAAAGCTTCTATCTCTCATTGCTATTCTTTTCATCAGAACATCTGTATTAGAATTTAAATATATTATAATATCTGGTTGAGGTAAGTCATTAACAAATATGTTGTATACCTGTTTATATCTATGGAATTGCATCTTATCAAGTGTTATACCTGCAAATATAAGGTTTTTTATTATATGATAATCACTTACAACTCCTTTAGATTTACTTAACACATTTTTTTCAGTATCTTCTAATTGTTTAAATCTATTAAATAGAAAAAATGCTTCTGTTTGCAAAGCATATTCTTTAATATCTGTATAAAATTTTGATAAAAAAGGATTTTCTTCGACTATTTCTCTTAAAAGAGTATAGCCAAAATGCTGGTTAAGTATATTAGCTAATGTAGTTTTTCCTACACCGATAGGACCTTCAACAGCTATAAATATACCTCTGTTATTCATATAAAATCACCCTCTAAAAATAATGTCTTATGTATTTTAGCAGAAAAGAAATTAAAATACTACTCTAGACTTTTTATTTTGCAGCATAATTTAAATTAATTCATTTAATTTATGAAAAATATGGGTAAATTAAAGATATAATAAATTTATAATAATTTACATTGAGGAGTATCAATTTATGAAGGTTTATGAACAAGATAATACAGTTATATTAGAAGATATAAAAGATTTTAATCCAAAGCACATATTTGAATGTGGTCAGTGTTTTAGATGGATTAAAGAAGATGATGAATCATATACAGGTGTAGCAAAAGGAAGAGTTATAAATGTTTCAAAACAAGGAGATAAAGTTTTTTTAAAAAATACTAATTTAGATGATTTTAATAATATTTGGTTTGAATACTTTGATTTAGGAACAGACTATGGAAAGATAAAAGATATATTAAGAAATATGGATGAACATTTAGAGAAATCGACAGAATTTGGCGAGGGTATAAGAATTCTTAAACAAGATGGATGGGAAATGCTTATATCGTTCATAATATCATCAAACAATAGAATACCGATGATACAAAAAGCCATAAATAATTTATCTAGAGAATTTGGGACATATATTGGTGAATATAATGGAAAAGAATATTATGCTTTTCCAACTCCAGAACAATTAAGTAAGGCTAGCCAGGAACAAATAAGGGCATGCCAAACAGGATTTAGAGATAAATATATAAAGAGTACAACAGACAGTGTTATTCTAAACAATAAAAATATATCTGAATATACTAAGTTAAATACAGAAGAGTGCCTAAAGGAATTATTAAAATTTAATGGAGTTGGTCCTAAAGTAGGGGATTGTATAGCACTATTTGGAATGCAAAAGTATGATACTTTCCCTGTAGACGTATGGGTTAAAAGAGTTATGCAAGAATTCTATGTAGAAGAGGACCTAAGTTTACCTAAAATAAGAGCATATGCTATAGATAAATTTAAAGAATTATCTGGATTTGCACAACAGTACTTATTCTATTATGCAAGGGAGCTTGGTATAGGAAGATAATAAAAGGAGAATTTTTATGAGTGTTGGAGGTGTTTTGTTTTTAAGCTATTTAATTATATCTTATATCGCTGGTGCACTAATATCTATGACTATAATACTTGAAAATAGGGACCCTGCTAAAACTATGACTTGGCTATTAATATTTATATTATTGCCAGGCATAGGAATTGTGATATATGCCATATTTGGTAGAAATATAAGAAAAATAAAGATGCTTAGAACTCAAAAACTAGCAACAGATATAAAGGATAAAAATTTATTTGAGAACTTAGAGGAAATAGAAGAATTAGTAACATTAGAACAAAAATCTATAAGGAATAATATAATACTTAACGACGTAGAGGAGGAAGATTCTGCTAAGAAAAGAGTTATAAGTTTGCTATTAAATACAGGGGTATTTCCATTTACAACTAATAATAATATAGAAGTTTATACTGATGGAAATCAAAAATTTGAAAGACTTCTTAAAGATATAGAAAATGCTAAAGAATATATACACTTAGAATATTTTATAATAAAAGAAAGTGAAATAGGAACAAAGATAAAAAATGCATTAATCAAAAAAGCAAAGCAAGGCGTGAAGGTGAGAATTTTATATGATGATGTAGGATGCTGGAGATTTTGGTTTCATAGGAATTTCTTTAATGAAATGAGAAAGCATAATATACAAATTGAACCATTTATACCAAATAAATTTCCTATACTAGGAGGAAAGTTAAACTATAGAAATCATAGAAAGATAGTAGTAATAGATGGTTATATAGGATACACAGGTGGCATAAATATAGGTGATGAGTATTTAGGAATGAATAAAAAGTTTGGTTATTGGAGAGACACTCATATAAGAGTAGAAGGTACTTCAGTATATATGCTTCAAATGATTTTTTTAACAGATTGGTATTATACAACAAAAGAAATTCTTTTAACTAAAAGATTTTTCCCTAAAATAGGTCACTGTGGAAACAGTATGGTTCAAGTTGCAGCAAGTGGTCCCGATAGTGACTGGGAGGCAATACATTATGCTTATTTTTCAGCCATATGCCAAGCTAAAAAAAGCATATATATAGAAACACCATATTTTATACCGGATGAAAGTTTATTAAAAGCTTTAAATAGTGCAGCTTTAAGTGGAGTAGATGTTAGAATTATATTCCCTAAAATAGCTGATCATAAAATTGTAAATACAGCATCTTATTCGTATTTTAGTGATATATTAAAATCTGGAGGTAAGGTTTATTTATACACGAAAGGATTTATACATTCTAAAGTTATAATTATAGATGATAAAATAACTTCAACTGGATCAGCTAATATGGATTTAAGAAGTTTTATGTTAAATTTTGAAATAAATGCATTTATATATGATAAAGAAGTAATAGATATTATGACTAAGGATTTTTTAGAAGATATGAAAAATAGTGAAGAGCTAAAACTAGAAGAGTTTAACAATAGAAGTATGATTAAAAAAGTTAAAGAATCAATAGCTAGGTTATTTTCACCTATATTATAAAAAAGTTATAAAACCTATTGAAAATTGGATATAATTAATATACTATAATAATTGTTAGCACTCTTAACTAGAGAGTGATAAAAATATTATAGTATATTTTTATTTTTACATATAAATATTTACTAGGAGGTAAAATATGAAAATAAGACCATTAGCTGATAGAGTAGTTATAAAAAAATTAGAGGCTGAAGAAAAGACTGCAAGTGGTATAGTTTTACCAGGAACAGCTAAAGAACAACCACAAATGGCTGAAGTTATAGAAGTTGGTCCTGGTGGTATAGTAGACGGAAAAGAAATAACAATGGAGTTAAAAGTAGGAGATAAAGTTATATTCCAAAAGTATGCAGGTACTGAGGTTAAGATAGAAGGAAATGAATATACAATATTAAGACAAAGCGATATATTAGCAGTAGTTGAATAATTTAAGGGAGGGGTTAATCATGGCTAAAGAAATAAAATTTGCTCAAGATACTAGAAAAGCATTAGAAACAGGCGTAAATAAATTAGCTGATACAGTAAAAGTTACTTTAGGACCAAAAGGAAGAAATGTTATATTAGATAAAAAATTTGGAGCACCTCTTATAACTAATGATGGTGTAACAATAGCTAAAGAAATAGAGTTAGAAGATAGATTTGAAAATATGGGAGCTCAATTAGTTAAGGAAGTTGCTACTAAAACTAATGATGTAGCTGGTGATGGTACTACAACTGCTACAGTTTTAGCTCAAGCTATAATAAGAGAAGGGCTAAAAAATGTAACAGCAGGAGCTAACCCAGTTTTAATAAGAAAAGGTATACAAAAAGCGGTTGAAGTAGCAGTAGAAGAATTAAAATCTCAATCTAGAACTATAGAAACTAAAGAATCTATATCTCAAGTTGCTTCTATATCTGCAGGAGATGAAGAAGTAGGAAAATTAATAGCAGAAGCTATGGAGATAGTAGGAAAAGACGGTGTAATAACTGTTGAAGAATCTAAGACGATGAATACTGAATTAGATGCTGTTGAAGGTATGCAATTTGATAGAGGATTTATTTCAGCATATATGGTTACAGATGTAGATAAAATGGAAGCCGTATTAAATGATCCATATATACTAATAACAGATAGAAAAATATCTAACATACAAGATATATTACCTATACTTGAGCAAATAGTTCAACAAGGTAAAAAATTATTAATAATAGCTGAGGATGTAGATGGAGAAGCATTATCTACATTAGTAGTTAATAAATTAAGAGGAACATTTGAAGTTGTTGCAGTTAAAGCTCCAGGATTTGGTGATAGAAGAAAAGCAATGCTTGAAGATATAGCAACACTTACTGGAGGAGTTGTAATATCTGAGGAATTAGGATATGACTTAAAAGAAGCAGATGTAACTATGTTAGGTAGAGCAGGTTCTATAAAAGTAACTAAAGAAGCTACTACAATAGTAGATGGATTTGGAGATAAAGTTGCTATAGAAAATAGAGTTAATCAAATAAAACATCAAGTAGAAGAGACTACTTCAGAATTTGATAAAGAAAAATTAATGGAGAGATTAGCTAAACTTGCTGGTGGGGTAGCTGTTATAAAAGTAGGAGCTGCTACAGAAGTTTAATTGAAAGAAAGAAAATTAAGAATAGAAGATTCACTTAATGCTACAAGAGCAGCTGTTGAAGAAGGTATAGTTGCTGGTGGTGGAACAGCTTTAGTTAGTGTAATACCAGCTTTAGATAAGTTAGTATTAGAACTAGAAGGAGAAGTTCAAATAGGTGCTAAGATAATAAGAAAAGCATTAGAAGAGCCATTAAGACAAATAGCTATAAATGCAGGTCTTGAAGGTGCTGTTATAACAGAAAGAGTAATTAATGCAGAGCCTGAGGTAGGATTTGATGCATTAAATGAAAGATATGTTAACATGATAGAGGTTGGTATAGTTGACCCAACTAAGGTTACTAGAAGTGCTTTACAAAATGCAGCATCTATAGCTGGAGTATTCTTAACTACTGAAGCTGCAGTTGCAGATTTACCAGAAGCTGAACCTGCTATGCCAGGAATGGGCGGAGGAATGCCAGGAATGATGTAATAAAAAGAGTAGCAAATTGCTACTCTTTTTTACGCTTAAGTATATTATAATATTTTAAAAGATGTGGATACTTCTGAATGTAAGTAATATCAATAAATTGGTTTTGAGCGTAAAAAAGATTTTGAGCAACGGACGAAGTCGTTGGCGACATGAAATGTTTCGCCGACACGTCGCTCAAGCGAAGCGAATTTTTTATTTTTAAATAAAAACTTATTTAACTAAAATTAGATATTTCTTTAATGAAAGTTAGAATAATTGGAAGAGAATTTGCAAAATATATATTTGATATATTATAAATATCATAAAAGTTCACCTTAGGGAGGCATAAAATGAGCAAATTTGTTGATGAATTAAAAAAAGATATAGAAGGTATGGAAGCTCGTCATGAGCAACATAAAGAATTAAGACATGAAAAGCATGAAGAAAAGAAACTTGCTAGAGAGTTAAAGCATCAAATGAAACATGAAGAGCATGAAAAAGTTAGACAAGGACATAAGGTAGCTCATGAAGAGAAAAAAGAAATGAGACATGAGAGACATGAAGAAAAACAATTTGCTAAAGAACTAAAGCATCAAATGAAACATGAAAAATAATTAAATAAGTTTAACAAAAAGATGGCTATTATATATTGAAAAGCCATCTTTTTTGAGTAACAGATATATCTGAAATATTTCGCCAACACGTTGCTCAAAGTGGAAACGAAGATATATCGTTGTGAAAATGAAGTATTTCGCCGACACGTCGCTCGAGCAAAGTGAGTTTTTTATATACAAGAAAATATAATATAAAAAATTTATATGAATAATATATGAATAAAATAAATTTATTCAAAAATATAACAATTATTTTTGAATAAGTGATGTAATTAAATATAAGATTAGTGTCATATCATTGTATAAACAAAAGAAATACAAATTTTTAGTTCAATAAAATTATAACAAAGAATTAAGCAATGTAAAATAATGTTGAAGGATATTTGTTGCGAAGAAAACTTTAATAGACTAATATATTAGTGTAATAGGAAAACGAATTCCGAGTCTAGAAAGAGGATATTATTTAGATTATAAAAAAATAGCTAACAAAATTTATGTATATTAATACTAATTAGAGTTAAAAAAATAACAATGAATAATGTAGGGGGATAATCTATGTTAAAAAAAATATATATATCTGGTTTCTCAGATGAAATAAGTAGTGATTTTGATACTCAACTAAAAACAGTTAAAAATTTAGGGATGAACTATATTTCTATAAGGGGAGTAAATGAAAAGAATTTTAGCGAATACTCTATAGATGAACTTAATAATTACATAAAACCAAAGCTAGATGAATATAGTATAAAAGTTTCTTCTATAGGTTCTCCTATAGGAAAGGTTTTTATTGATGATGAGGAAGGCTTTGAAAAACAAGTTAACTTATTAGAAAAACTTTGTAAAATGGCTAGTATACTAGAATGTAAATATATTAGAATGTTCAGTTTTTATATTCCAAAGGATAAAAATCCTGAAGAGTATAAAGATGAGGTAATAAAGAAGTTAAAAATATTTACTAGTATAGCAGAAAAATATAATGTGGTTCTTCTTCATGAAAATGAAAAAGATATATATGGTGATATAGCTAGTAGATGTTTAACAATATTTAAAGAGGTTAATTCAGAGAATTTCAAAGCAATATTTGATTTTGCAAACTTTGTTCAATGTAAAGAAGATACTAAAGAATGCTATAAACTTTTAAAAGATTATATAGAATACTATCATATAAAAGATGCTAATCAAGCTGACAAAGAAAATGTTGTATGTGGTACAGGTGAAGGTAAAATAGAAGAAATCTTAACAGATGCTATAAGAAATGGATATGAAGGTTTCTTAACTATGGAGCCACACTTAGTAATATTTGATTCATTAAAGGATTTAGAATTAGAAGATGTTCACGACATTATAAAGACGGATAAGGGATTAGATGGAGAAAGTGCATATGCACTTCAACATAAATCTTTGGTAGATATACTAAAGAGTATAGATTTTAGATTAAAAACAATAGGGGGAAGAGAAATGAAAGAAGTTAGATTTGGGATAGTTGGTATAGGACAAATGGGAGGATCTCATGCAACTTGGTTAGCAGAAGGAAAAGTTAAAAATGCTAGACTTACAGCTGTATGTGATGTTAATCCAGAAAAGAAAGAATGGGCTTCAGAAAAATTACCTAGTGATGTTAAATTCTTTGATAACTACATAGATATGTTAGATAGTAAAGAAATAGATGCAGTATTAATAGCAACTCCACACTATGACCATCCGGTAATAGCTATAGAAGCATTAAATAGAGATTTACATACATTAGTTGAAAAGCCAGCTGGTGTTTACACTAAAAAAGTTAGAGAAATGAATGAATTAGCAGAGTCTAAACCGCACTTAACATTTGGTATGATGTTTAATCAAAGAACAAATCCACTATATCAAAAAATAAAAGAAATAGTAGCTAACGGAGAAATAGGGGAAATAAGAAGAACTAACTGGATAATAACTACTTGGTGGAGACCACAAGCATACTACGATATGAGTAGCTGGAGAGCAACTTGGTCAGGAGAAGGTGGAGGAGTTTTAGCTAACCAAGCACCTCATCAATTAGACTTATGGCAATGGATATGTGGAATGCCATCTAAAGTAAGAGCAAACTTACAATTTGGTTCTCATAGAAATATAGCAGTTGAAGATGATGTTACTGCATTTGTTGAATATCCAAATGGAGCTACAGGAACATTCATAACTTGTACACATGATATATTAGGAACTGATAGATTTGAAATACACGGAGACAAAGGTAAGATATTAGTTGAAGGAAGTAAAAAAGTAACAGTTAAGAGAATGAAAGAAAGCGAAAATGAGTTAAATAAGAGATTAACATTTGCTGATGTTGCTAACTTATTCAGAGGAGAAGGTATGTCAGATATGTTCGATGTTGAAGAATTTGAAATACCAGATCAATGGGGAACTCAACATATCAACGTTATGATAAACTTTACAGAAGCTATATTAGAAGGAACTCAATTATTAGCACCAGGAACAGAAGGTATAAAAGGTGTAATGTTATCAAATGCAATGCACTTATCTAGCTGGTTAGGTCAAGACGTTGAATTACCATTCAATGAAGATTTATATTTATCAGAATTAAATAAGAAAATAGAAGAAGAAGCTAAAAATAAAAAAGAAGTTTTTGCATAAGATATATAAATCAGAAAGAAGGGGTAGGTATGGCTCTAAGAGTTGGTGTCATAGGTCTAGGAGATGTTTCTATGATTCATCTTCATTCTATAAAGTCAAGTGAGAAGGCAGAATTAGTAGCAGTATGTGATATAGATGAAACTAAGAGTGGTTTAATTGAAAATGTAAATTTCTATACCGATTATATAGAAATGATTCAAAAAGAGCAATTAGACTGTGTGCATATATGCTTACCACATTACCTTCACTACCCTGTAACTAAAGAAGTGGCTAATCTAGGAGTAAATGTACTCCTAGAAAAACCACTTTGCTTAGATACAGAGGAAGCTGAAAAATTTATAGAGTTAAGTGATAGCACAGATACAAATATATGTATATGTTTACAAAATAGATATAACAATACTGTTGAAAATCTTAAGGAAATAATTAATTCTGATGTTTATGGAAAAGTAATAGGAATAAAAGGTTTAGTTACATGGAACAGATCTAAGGAATATTACACAGTAAAGCCATGGAGAGGTAAAATGGAGTTTGCTGGTGGTGGAGTTATGATTAACCAATCAGTACATACATTAGATTTAATGCAATTATTAGGTGGTAAGATAGAATCTATAAAAGGAAATGTAGATAACTTTTTAGATTATGATATAGAAGTTGAAGATACAGCAAATGCAATTATAAATTTTGAAAATGGGGCAAAGGGAATATTCTTTGCAACTATAGCTAATGCAACTAATTCAAGCGTAGAAATTGAAGTTGTATTAGAAAAAGGAATGTTTAGTATTAAAGATAGTAAGTTATATAGACATATTGAAGGAGAACTTATTGAAATTGCTGAAGATGAAAGACTTAGTGGTTCAAAGCATTACTATGGAGCTAGTCATGGTAAATTAATAAATAAGTACTATGATTGTTTAATGAACAACACTAAGGATTATGTACATATAAAAGATGCTATACCATCTATAAAAATGATAGATTCAATAAGAAAATCTTCAGAATCAAGAAAAACAATACTTTGGGGGGATGTATTATGCAAAAGCCTACAATAGGCGTTCAAATGATGATGCTTAAAGATAAAATAGCACAGGACGGAATAAGAGAAACATTTAAAAAAGTTAAAGAAATAGGATTTTCTACAGTAGAATTATCACAAGTAGAAATGTCACCTGAGAATGTAGAACAAATAAAAAGTTCTTTAGAAGAATTTGATATGAAAGTTTGTGCAACTAGTGCTGCATTAAAGCCAATGGCTCCAGGAATGAAAATGGAAACTTTAAAAGATGATTTCGATAAAATAGTTGCAGATACTAAAGCATTAGGTTGTAAATATATAAGAATAGGTATGATATCTTTCGATTGCTTAGGTTCAAAAGAAAGAATAATAGAATACACTAAAGAATTAAATGAAATGGGAAGAAGATTAAAAGAAGAAGGGTTATCATTATACTATCACAACCACCATATGGAATTTTCTAAGTATGATGGTAAATATTTAATGGATATAATGGTTGAAGAAAGTGATCCAGAATACTTAGGATTTGAGCTTGATGTACACTGGTTACAAAGAGGAGGAGTAAATCCTTTAGAATGGATAAAGAAATTAGAAGGAAGAACTAAGATAATACACATAAAAGACTATAGAATAGCTCAAACATTTGATATGTCAGGTGGAGTAGCAGGTATAATGAGAGCTATGGCAGATGTAGTTGAATTTGCTGAAATAGGTGAAGGAAACTTAGATATAAAATCTATAATAGATTTAGCTGAAGAAACAGGAGTAGAGCACATATTCATAGAGCAAGATAATACATATGGTAGAGACCCGTATGATAGCTTAGAAATAAGTGCAAGAAACTTAAGAAGTTTAGGTTATGAAGATAGATTTAATCATAACAGTATATGTTGTAGTTTAAGTATGTAATATATAAGATTATAACCTCATTTAGCATTGTTAAAATTTCTATACTTTAACAATGCTAAACTCAAAACATATAAAAATTTTTTACTGGTAATTGTTAAAAAATATTTAAGTGGATTTTGATTAATATAAATAATTTATTAAATTATAAAGTAAAAAATAAATAAGTAAATTACGTAAATTATTAAATGCCCAAATAAAAATTAGTATTTTGAAAGTTAGGAAAACGTTATTAAAACTAAAGGGGGATAAACTATGGAAGGGAATTTAGGTAAAGTAAAGAAGTTTTCTGATGATGCAAGTGCATACAATGATTGTCCAACGTGGAGATTAGGATTATTTGCTTTAAATAATACAGCTACAAATCTTTATATGTTTGCTATGGGGTATATATCAATGTATGCAAGTGGTATAGCTGGTTTATTAGTTACAGTAGTTGGTTTTATACTAACAGCAATGCGTATATTTGATGGGATTACAGACCCAATAGTTGGATTTTTAATAGATAAAACAGATGGTAAGTTTGGTAAATTTAGGCCGTTTATGGTAGCAGGTAATATTATATTAGGAGTAATGACTTTTGTAATATATACAACTGTACATAAAGTTCCTGAAAATATTAGATTAATATACTTTATAGGATGTTATGCAGTTTATATAATTGGTTATACTTGTCAAACAGCTTGTACAAAGGCTGGTCAAGCGTGTATGACAAACAACCCTGCTAAAAGACCTAAATTTGGTTTATTTGATGCAATATATAATGCAATACTTTTCAATGGTATGCAAATTTTTATAGCAAGTTACTTAGTACCAAAACACGGTGGATTTGGAGAAATAGGTTTATATCATGAATTAATTACATTTACTATAATAGGGTCAGCTATATTAACATCATTAGCAGTATTTGCTATATGGACTAAAGATAGAACAGAATTCTTTGGATTAGGAAATAAAACTCCAAAGATTGGGTTCAAAGATTATTGGCCAGTATTAAAAGGTAATAGAGCTTTACAAATGCTTATAGTAGCAGCAAGTACTGATAAAATAGCTTCAAGTGTTGCATCTAATGCAGCAGTTACAGTAATGTTATTTGGTATATTAATGGGAGATTATTCTTTAGCAGGTACTATAGGTACTATAATATTAATACCAAATATATTAATAACTATGGTAGGAACAAAATATGCACAAAACCTAGGACAAAAGAAAGCTTTAGTTTTAGGTACATGGGCTTCAATTATTTCTTATACTGCATTATTTGCATTATTAGTGTTTGGGGATCCAACACAAATAAGTTTAAAAAATGTTAGCTTTATGACAATAGCATTTATAGGCTTATACATACTAGCAAAAGGATCAGTATCTGTTTCTGGTGCATTTGTTATACCGATGATATCAGATTGTGCGGATTATGAAACTTATTTAAGTGGACGTTTTGTACCAGGTATGATGGGAACATTATTCTCATTTGTAGATAAGTTAATATCATCTTTTGCAACAACAATAGTAGCATTCGGTGTTGCGACTATAGGATTCACAGAAAGAATGCCTGATGTTACTGATGTATCTAATCCACAAATATTCTGGATGACAATGTTCTTATTTATAGGAATGCCAATGTTAGGATGGATAGCATCATTAATAGCTATGAAATTCTACCCACTTGATAAAGAAAAGATGGAAGAAGTTCAAGCTCATATACAAGAACTTAAGAACGCATAAAAAAATATATTTGTATAACTATATACAAAAATGTTAATTAATTATCATTAAATGAAAAGAGGGTAATTCTGATAAACAGAGTTACTCTTTTTTTATTATTCACGTATAAAAATTTTATAAAAACTCAACTTACAAACCGTTTAGTTACTAGTAGTGCTATAATTTTAATATATTGTATTTTTAATTTTAAAATTAATTAATGTAGCTAGATAGCTATATTATAATTAATATATATTGAAGTATATAAACAAAAGGGGATTGTGTATGGACTTGAGGAAATTATTAGAAAATGTAAAATGTGGAACTACTAATATAGACGATGCATTAAGTTCACTTAAGAACTTACCTTATGAAGATATTGGATATGCTAATATAGACCATCATAGACAAATAAGAAATGGATACCCAGAAGTTATATATTGTGAAGGTAAGAATGATGAACATATATTAGGAATCATAGGAAAAATGATAGAAAAAAAATCAAATATACTGGGAACTAGATGTAGAAGAGAAACTTTTGAAAAAATAAAAAATATTTATCCTAATTGCGAATATGAAGAAATATCGAAAATATTAAAGATTAGGAATAACGAAATACATAACAATGGTAAAGGGAAAATTGTAGTAGTTAGTGGAGGAACATCTGATATACCTGTCGCAGACGAAGCTTACCATACGGCAAAATTTTTAGGCAATAATGTTGAAAGGGTTTATGATGTTGGGGTTGCTGGAATACATAGATTACTTAATAAAAAGCATATATTACAAAGTGCAAGGGTAGTAATTGCAGTAGCAGGAATGGAAGGTGCCTTACCAAGTGTTGTAGGTGGTCTTGTTGATGTACCTGTTATAGCAGTTCCTACGTCTGTTGGGTATGGAGCTAATTTTGGTGGCTTATCTGCACTTTTAACTATGCTAAATAGTTGTGCATCTGGTATATCAGTCGTTAATATAGATAATGGATTTGGAGCAGGATATTTAGCTTCAATGATAAATAAATTAGATTAGACTTGAGATAGAACTAAGGGGGGCATATATGGAAGAAAGAATACTTTATTTTGATATAGTTAATGGTATATCGGGTGATATGACTATAGCTACATTATTGGATTTAGGAATATCTAAAGAAATTTTTCTAGAAGAAATAAATAAATTAAATTTAGGTGATGAATTTAATATAAATATACAAGAGGAAAATGAAAATGGAATAGTAGGAACAAAGGTAGAAGTTATTACAAAGGAAGTAAATGCCCATAGACACTTATCCGATATATATGAGATTATAGATAAGTCTTCTCTTAATGAATATGTAAAAGAAAATGCTAAAAAGATATTTATGGTAATAGCTGAGGCAGAAGCTAAAATTCATGGTACGACTATCGATAAAATACATTTTCATGAGGTTGGTGCAATAGATTCTATAGTAGATGTAGTAAGTGCATGTATATTAGTAGACTTACTATGTGTAGATAAGATATATGCAACAACAGTTCCAGTAGGGTCGGGATTTGTAAAATGTGATCATGGTATTATGCCAGTACCTGCACCTGCAACAATAGAAATTCTAAAAGATGTGCCTATAAAGTTAAATACAGTTAAAGGAGAGTGTACAACACCAACAGGGGCAGCTATAATAAAAACTCTATGTGATGATTTTGTAGATGTATTAGAACTTGAAGTTAAGCAAATTGGTTATGGAATAGGTCATAAGAAGTTTGAAATACCTAATATATTAAGAACTGTTTTAGGTGTAAAAAAAAAGAAGAATTTATATATGAGATAATCGCTAATATTGATGATATGTCTTCTGAAGTATATTCGTATATATACGAAAAATTTATAAATGATGGGGCACTAGATATTTACACTCAAAGTATATATATGAAAAAAAATAGACCTGCAATTAAATTATGTATTTTATGTAAGGAAGATGATTTAAATAAATTTATTGATTTAATGATATTACAAACTAGTACATTTGGAATAAGATATAGCAAGTATAATAGAGTAACATTAGATAGAAACTTTACTAAAATAGAAACTGAATATGGTAAAATAACAGTTAAATTAGGCTACTATAATGGTCAACTAATCAGGATTACTCCTGAATATGAAGACTGCAAAAAGATATCAATAAATAAGAATATTCCTTTAAATAGTTTAGTAAATAATATAAACTATTTGATAAATAAAAAATTTAATATAAATTATTGACATAAGGAATAATTTTTGATAAATTAATACTCAACTTAGTAAATACTTAATTAAATAAAGAATACGTCACTCGTATATACTCAGAAATAAGGTCTGAGAGTTTCTACCGAGATACCGTAAATATCTTGACTATGAGTGAAATTATTATAAATAGCATTAATTAAGTAAATATGTAGGCTGATGAATATCCCTATATATTGGCTACAAAAATGCTTAAAAAATCTGTATAGTAATTTCACTTTAAAAAAATGAAATTACTATGCAGATTTTTTTTATAACCACTTTAAAAACGAACGAAAATAATGTAATATTATAAATATATTCGTAAATTTAAGAAAAGGGGAGAAATAAAGATGGCTAAAATACTAAAAGAAGGCTTAACGTTTGATGATGTTTTATTGATACCACAAAAATCAGAGGTATTACCTAAGGATGTAGATATAACAACTTATTTAACAAAGAAAATAAAATTAAACATTCCCCTAATGAGTGCAGGGATGGATACTGTTACTGAATCTAAAATGGCAATATCTATGGCAAGACAAGGTGGAATAGGTATAATACATAAAAATATGTCTATAGAAGAACAAGCATTAGAAGTTGATAAGGTTAAGAGAAGCGAAAGTGGAGTTATAGTAGATCCTTTCTATTTATCAAAAGACAACACTTTACAAGATGCAGATGATATAATGGCTAGATATAAAATATCAGGAGTGCCTATAGTAGATGAAAGTCATAAATTAATAGGGATAATAACTAATAGAGATATAAAGTTTGAAGATGACATGACAAAGAATATAGAAGATGTTATGACAAAAGAGAACTTAGTTACAGCTAAAGAAGGAGTAACTTTAGATGGAGCTCAACAAATATTAAAAACTCATAAAATAGAGAAGTTACCTATAGTAGATGAAGAAGGACACTTAAAAGGATTAATAACTATAAAAGATATAGAAAAGAAAATACAATATCCTAATTCAGCAAAAGACGAACGTGGAAGATTATTATGTGGAGCTGCAGTTGGAATAGGTGCAGACCTTATGGATAGAGTAAGAGCTTTAGTTAAAGCTAATGTTGACGTTATAGTTTTAGACAGTGCACATGGTCATTCAAAAGGTGTTATGGATGCACTTATAAAAGTAAAAGAGACTTATCCGAACCTTCAAGTAATAGCAGGTAACGTAGCAACTCCAGAAGCAACAGAAGATTTAATAAAAGCAGGGGCTGATTGTGTAAAAGTTGGTATAGGACCAGGTTCTATATGTACAACGAGAGTTGTTGCTGGTATAGGGGTTCCTCAAGTTACAGCAGTTATGGACTGTGCAGAAGTTGGTAAAAAATATGGAGTACCTGTAATAGCAGATGGTGGAATCAAATATTCAGGAGATGTTGTTAAAGCATTAGCAGCAGGAGCTTCAGTATGTATGATGGGATCATTGTTTGCTGGAACAGAAGAGAGTCCAGGAGAAATAGTACTATATAAAGGAAGATCTTATAAAACATACAGAGGTATGGGATCTATAGGAGCTATGGAAAAAGGTTCTAAAGATAGATATTTCCAAAATGATGCTAAAAAATTAGTACCTGAAGGCGTAGAAGGAATGGTTGCATACAAGGGAAAAGCTGAAGATATAATATTCCAAATGATAGGTGGAATAAGAGCTGGTATGGGTTACTGTGGAGCACCTACACTAGAAGATTTAATGGATAATGCAGCATTTATAAAAATAACAGCAGCATCTTTAAAAGAAAGTCATCCACATGATATAACAATAACTAAAGAAGCACCGAATTACAGCACACAAGGAGAAATATAGCATATGAAGCATGAGTTAGTATTAGTAGTTGACTTTGGAGGTCAATATAATCAATTAATAGCAAGAAGAGTAAGAGAAAATAACGTATATTGTGAAATAATACCTTATACTACAGATATAGAAAAAATAAAATCAATGAATCCTAAGGGGATAATATTCACAGGTGGACCTAACAGTGCATACTTAGAAGATTCACCTAAGATAGCTAAAGAAATATTTGAAATAGGAGTTCCTATACTTGGTATATGTTATGGAATACAAGTAATGTCTCATATATTAGGTGGTAACGTAAGAAAAGGAACAAATGCTGAAAAAGAATATGGAAAGACTGAAATAACATATAAAGAGTCTGCTATATTTGAAGGAATATCTACAAATATAGTATGGATGAGTCATACAGACTTAATAGATAAACTTCCAGAAGGATTTAAATCTATAGCACATACTAAAGATTGTCCTGTAGCAGCTATGGAAAATACAGAAAAAAAATTATATGGAGTACAATTCCACCCAGAAGTTGAACATTGTCAAGATGGAGATAAAGTACTTAGAAACTTCTTATACAATGTTTGTGGGGTAAGTGGAGATTGGACTACAGACTCATTTATAGCTGATAAGATAAAAGAATTAAAAGAAATAATAGGTGATAAAAAAGTACTTTGTGCTTTAAGTGGTGGAGTTGACTCATCAGTAGCAGCAGTACTTGTTCATAAAGCTATAGGTGATAACTTAACTTGCGTATTCGTAGACCATGGTTTACTTAGAAAAAATGAAGGTAACGATGTAGAAAGAATATTCAGAGATAAGTTTGATATGAACTTAATAAGAGTTAACTGTGAAGATAGATTCTTAGGTAAGTTAAAAGGAGTAACAGAACCTGAAGCTAAGAGAAAAATAATAGGTGAAGAGTTCATAAGAGTATTTGAAGAAGAATCAAATAAACTTGGAAAAATGGATTTCTTAGTTCAAGGAACTATATATCCAGATGTAGTTGAAAGTGGACATGGAGAAGCTGCAACTATAAAGTCTCATCATAACGTTGGTGGAATACCTGAAGATATAGAATTCCAAATAGTTGAACCTTTAAGAGAATTATTCAAAGATGAAGTAAGAAAAATAGGTTTAGAATTAGGAATAGATGAAGATTTAATATTTAGACATCCATTCCCAGGACCAGGACTTGGAATAAGAGTTATAGGTGAAGTAACTAAAGAAAAATGTGACATATTAAGAGAAGCAGATGCTATATACATGGATATATTAAAAGAACATGGTTTATACAAAGAGATATGGCAAGCATTTGCTACATTACCAGATGTAAAAACAGTTGGAGTTATGGGAGATGAAAGAACATATGCTTACTTAGTAGGTATAAGAGCTGTTACATCTTCTGACGGAATGACTTCTGATTGGTACAAGATGCCATATGATGTATTAGAAAAGATATCAAATAGAATAGTAAATGAAGTTGACGGAGCAAACAGAGTAGTTTACGATATAACTTCTAAACCACCAGGAACAATAGAGTGGGAATAAAAAATATACCGTATGATTCTAACTTAAATGTATTTTAATGAAGAATATAAAAAGAACTTTATAAAGTATTACTCGAAAAAATAGACAGTATTAGGAATATAAAATATGAATATTATGCAACCTATAATATATGAAATATTTAAAGACACTAGGAGGAAATTATGAAATTTAAAAAAATAGCAGCATTAAGTACTGCAGTAATAATGTCAGCATCTATGTTAGTTGGATGTGGTAATAATAAATCAAAAGAAAATACAGATAAAAGTTTTAAAATTGGAATGGTAGCTGATATCGGTGGTATAAATGATGAATCATTTAACCAAAGTGCATGGGAAGGTCTTCAAAAGGCTGAAAAAGATTTTGGAATAGAAGTAAAGGTAATAGAATCTAAGCAAGCATCAGAATATCTTCAAAATATGGAAAGTTTATTAGATGAAGACGTAGATATGGTAATAGGTGTAGGATACACTATGAAGGAAGATATAGAAAAACAAGCGAAAAACTATCCAGATAAGCAATTTGTATTAATTGATGAAACATATGATAGTATACCTGAAAATGTAACACCTATATTATTTAGAGAAAATGAAGCAGCGTACTTAACTGGACTTGTAGCTGGTAAAATGACAGAAAATAATAATGTAGGATTTATAGGAGGTATCCAAACTCCTGTTATATCTAGATTTGAATATGGATATAAAGCAGGTGTAAAAGAAGCAAACAAAGATTGTAATGTTAATGTACAATATGCAGGAACATTCTCAGATGCAGCAAAAGGTAAATCTATAGCTAATCAAATGTACGGAAATGGTTCAGATATAATACTTGCTGCAGCTGGAGGAACAGGATTAGGATCAATAGAATCTGCTAAAGAACAAAATAAATATGCTATAGGTGTAGATAGAGATCAAAGTGACTTAGCACCAAAAAATGTATTAACATCAGCGTTAAAGAAGGTTAATGTAGGTGTATATGATACAGTAAAAGAATTTGTAGAAGGTAAATTAACAGGTGGACAAGAAAAAGTTTATGGACTTAAGGAAGATGGTGTTGGTATACCAGAAACTACAAAGAATTTAGTACCACAAGATATAATAGATTATGTTAACTCTATGATAGAAAAAATAAAGAATGATGAAATAAAAGTTCCAGCTACTGAAGAAGAGTATAAATCTATGTAAAAATAAATTAATAAGTGATATAAAAAAGCCCAATTAAGATTGGGCTTTTTTTTATATGTAAAAATACGAACTATTTATAATTAATACATAAAAACATATATACAAATGTAAAAAATGTTGAAAAATAATTTTTATTATAATATAATTATCCATGCGATTATAATAAAATACGAATTATATGACATATTAAAAATAAAATGTTAGGAGGATGACTATGCAAGCTACTCAAGTAACGAAGCAGAGTTTTCTAGATAAAACTTTCAAATTAAAAGAAAACAAGACAAACATAAGGACAGAGGTTTTAGCAGGAATAACAACATTCATGACAATGGCGTACATATTAGTTGTAAACTCTAATATACTTGCTGATGCAGGAATGGATAAAGGTGCAGCTTTTACTGCTACAGCGATAGGAGCATTTATAGGCTCATGTATAATGGGTATATTAGCAAATTATCCAGTAGCTCTAGCGCCTGGTATGGGGCTTAATGCATTTTTTGCATATACAGTAGTATTAAGTATGGGATATAGCTGGCAGTTTGCACTTTGCGCAGTATTTATAGAAGGTATAATATTTATATTAATGTCTGTAACAAATATTAGAGAGAAAATATTAGATTGTATACCTAATGTTTTAAAGGATTCAATAACGGCTGGTATAGGGCTTTTTATAGCTTTTGTAGGATTAGCAAATTGTGGACTTGTTACAAATGGAGCAACAATACTTCAATTAGGTAATTTACAAGATCCATTAGTGCTATTAACTATATTTGGTTTAATAGTAATATCTATATTACTTGCTAAAAATGTAAAAGGAGCATTCCTTATAGGAATGTTAATAGTATCAGCGGTAGGAATGGCTATTGGTTTAGTAGAGGTGCCAAATGCAGTAGTATCTAGTGTACCTTCAATGAAGCCAGTATTCTTACAAGCATTATCAATTCCTTTTGATCAAATATTTAGTTTTGATATGTTTATGGTAGTACTTACATTCTTATTTATGGACTTATTTACTACAGTAGGATGTTTAGTAGGGGTAGCATCAAAAGGTAATATGTTAGATGAAGATGGAAAGTTACCTAGAGTTAAACAAGCACTACTTTCAGATTCGATAGCAACAACAGTTGGAGCATTACTTGGAACATCTACAGTAACATCATATGTTGAAAGTGCCGCAGGTATAGGAGAAGGTGGAAGAACAGGATTAACTGCAATAACAACAGGATTTATGTTCTTACTTGCATTATTCTTTGCACCAATATTTACATCAATACCAACACAAGCAACAGCTCCAGTACTTATATTAGTAGGAGTTATGATGGCAAGTTCACTTACAAAGATAGATTTTGATGATTTTACCAATGCAATACCAGCATTCTTAACATTTGCTATGATGCCACTTGCATACAATATAGCAGATGGAATAATATTTGGTATAATATCATTTACAATATTAAAATTAGTTACTAAGAAAAAAGAAGAAGTGAATATATACTTAATAATACTTTCTATTATATTTGTATTAAAGTTTATATTCTTAAATTAATAATTCAAGAGCTATCTCTATTGAGATAGCCTTTTTATATTTTATAAAGTTTTGATGTCATTATTTAAGTATTAAAAGATAATAGTAATATCGTTAAATATCTAAAAACATATTTTAATTTATAATTCGTATTTTTAGATGATAATAAGTGATAAAGTTAATAAAATGATGAAAAATATAAAAAACAAATTATAATTACGAACTATAAGGTAAAAAAAACAATAAAATGCTTGCAAAAAATAGAACCATATAATATAATTACTAATGTAAGATTAGTTAACAAACGAACTATAAATTGGACGGAGGTAAAAATGCAGGCAATTCAAGAAAATAAAAAAAGTTGGTTAGATAAAACTTTTAAATTATCAGAGAATAACACTTCTGTAAAAACAGAAGTAATAGCAGGAATAACAACATTTATGACAATGGCGTACATATTAGTTGTAAATGCTAACATACTTTCAGAAACAGGTATGGATAAGGGTGCGGTATTTGCTGCAACAGCAATAGCAGCATTTATAGGAAGTTGTGCAATGGGACTTTTAGCAAATTATCCAATAGCTTTAGCTCCGGGAATGGGACTTAATGCATTCTTTGCATATACAGTAGTTCTAGGAATGGGATATAGTTGGCAATTTGCTTTATGTGCAGTATTAATAGAAGGAATTATATTTATATTACTTACAATAACAAACGTTAGAGAAAAAATAATAGACTGTATACCACCTGTATTAAAACATGCGGTTACAGCTGGAATAGGATTATTTATAGCATTTATAGGATTAGCTAATGCAGGTATAGTAGTTAACGGAGCTACAATACTTCAATTAGGAAACTTAACAGATCCATTAGTATTATTAACTTTATTTGGTTTAATACTAGCTGGGATATTATTAGCTAAAAATGTTAAAGGAGCATTCCTTTTAGCTATGGTAGTTGTATCAGCAATAGGTATGGTAGCAGGACTTGTACAAATACCAAATGCAATAGTATCAGCTGTTCCATCAATAAAGCCGATATTTATGCAAGCTTTATCAGTTCCAATGGATCAAATATTTAGCTTTGATATGGTTGTGGTTGTATTTACATTCTTATTCGTTGATTTATTTGATACAGTAGGATGTTTAGTAGGAGTTGCTTCAAAAGGAGATATGTTAGATGAAAATGGTAAGCTTCCAAAAGCTAAGCAAGCATTATTTGCAGATGCTATAGGAACTACAATAGGAGCTTTAATTGGGACATCTACAGTAACTGCATATGTTGAAAGTGCATCAGGAATAGGTGAAGGTGGAAGAACAGGACTAACATCAATAACAACAGGAGTAATGTTCTTACTTGCATTATTCTTTGCACCGATATTTACATCAATACCAACGCAAGCAACAGCGCCAGTTCTTATATTAGTAGGAGTTATGATGGCAAGTTCGCTTACAAAGATAGATTTTAACGATTTTACAAATGCAATACCAGCATTTTTAACATTTGCTATGATGCCACTTGCTTATAGTATAGCTGATGGAATAATATTTGGTATAATATCTTTCACAGTTTTAAAATTAGCTACTAATAAGAAGAGTGAAGTAAACTTATCGTTAATATTACTTTCAATATTATTTATATTAAAATTTGTATTCTTAAAATAATAAACTAGCCTAGCACTAAAAAGTGCTAGGCTTTTTAATTTTTAAAATTAATAATAATATACGAATTATTAATGAAGTTTTAGAGTTAAAGTTCGTAAAATACTTGATAATTTATGAAATATATAATAAAATATAAATATAATATTACGGAATATAAAGAATATTAAAATATTAATACTTAATAATATTCGAATGGTTTCAACAAAAATGAATGACACATCATATTTATGGAGGGGTAAACATGAAAGTAGCTGTAATAATGGGGTCAAAGTCAGATTATCCTAAATTAGAAGAGGGGATAAAGTTATTAGAAAGATTTGATGTAGAAGTTTCTGTAAGAGCATTGTCAGCACATAGAACACCAAAGCAATTAGTATTATTTTTAGAAGAAATAGAAAATGATACAGACGTAATAATAGGAGCAGCAGGAAAAGCAGCACATTTACCTGGAGTAATAGCTTCTCATACATTAATACCAGTAGTAGGCTTACCAATAAAATCATCGACAATGGATGGTTTAGATTCACTTTTATCAATAGTTCAAATGCCGCCAGGTATACCTGTAGCAACAGTAACAATAGATTCAGGTATAAATGCAGCATTAATGGCACTTCAAATTATAAGTATTAAATATCCAAAAGTAAAAGAAGATTTAGTTTTATATAGAAAAGAAATGGAAGAAAAAGTACTAGAAGATGATAAAAACTTAAGGGGGTAATTTATTATGTTATTATATGAAGGAAAGGCAAAACAAGTATATTCTACAGAAAGTGAAAATGAGTTTATAGTTTATTTTAAAGATGATGCAACAGCATTCAATGGGGAGAAAAAAGCTCAAATATCATCAAAAGGTATTTTAAATAATAAAATTTCTACAATAATATTTGAAATGTTACACGAGAAACAAATCAAAACTCACTTCGTAAAAAAAATATCAGAAAGAGAAATGTTAGTTAAGAAAGTTGAAATACTACCACTTGAAGTAATAGTAAGAAATATAACAGCAGGATCATTCTGCAAGAGATATGGGGTAGAAGAAGGTATAGTTTTAGATGAGCCAATATTCGAATTATCTTACAAAAATGATGCATACGGAGATCCTATGTTAAATGATGACCATGCTGTAGCAATGAAATTAGCTACTAGAGAAGAATTACAATTCCTAAGAAATGAAGCCTTAAAAATAAATGAAATTATGAAGGAATTTTTCTTAAAAATGAACTTAAAGTTAGTAGACTTTAAATTAGAGTTTGGGAAAGATAGTGAAGGAAATATAATATTAGCGGATGAGGTATCTCCTGATACTTGTAGACTTTGGGATGTAGACACAAATGAAAAATTAGATAAAGACAGATTCAGAAGAGATCTTGGAGATTTAGTACAAGGTTATGAAGAAGTTCTTGCTAGAATGAGTAACTAGGAGGACATTTTATGTGTGGTATAGTAGGGATTTATTCAAATAAAGATATAGTTAAAGAATTATATTACTCTTTATATTCAATTCAACATAGAGGCCAAGAAAGTTGTGGAATGGCGATATCTAATGGTGACAATATAAATTATAAAAAAGATATGGGCTTAGTTGGAGATGTATTTAAAGAAAGTGAGCTAGTAAACTTAAAAGGAAATATAGGTATAGGGCATGTTAGATATTCAACAGCTGGAGGAAGCCATTTAGCAAACTGTCAACCGCTTGTTGGAAGATGTAGAAAAAGAGAATTAGCCTTAGCTCATAACGGAAATCTAGTAAATGCAAATTACTTAAGAGATATGTTAGAAGAAGATGGATATATGTTTCAAGCAAATTCTGACACAGAAGTGATTTTATATATATTAGCTAGATACTATAAGGGAGATATAGTAGAAAGTATAAAAATAACTATGGACTATATAAAGGGAGCATACTCCCTTGTAATAATGGGAGAAGATGAGTTAGTAGCAGTTAGAGATCCACATGGATTTAGACCTTTATTATTAGGTAAAAAAGGTGATGAGTATATATTTGCTTCAGAAAATTGTGCAATAGATATACTTGGTGGAGAAGTAATAAGAGATGTTGAACCTGGTGAAATAATAGTTGCAAAAGATGGTAAACTTAAATCTTATTTCTACTCTGAAAATTATAAACCAGTTAAGAAAAGTTGTATATTTGAACATATTTACTTTGCAAGAAATGATGCAACTATAGATAATGTAAATGCATATGACTTTAGAGTTAAATGTGGAGAAGTATTAGCTAAAGATGAGGATATAAAAGCTGATATAGTAGTACCAGTTCCTGATTCAGGATGGGCAGGAGCAGTAGGTTATTCTAATGAAAGTAAACTTCCTTTAAGTGAAGGCCTAGTTAAAAATAGATATGTAGGTAGAACATTTATAAAACCTACTCAAGAAGAAAGAGAAATAGGGGTTAAGATAAAATTAAATCCATTATCAAATGTAGTAAAAGGTAAATCTATAGTTTTAGTCGATGATTCTGTAGTTAGAGGAACAACTTCTAAACTAATAGTAAAATCACTTAGAGATGCAGGTGCTAGTGAAATTCACTTAAGAATAACATCTCCTCCAGTACAGTACTCTTGTTACTATGGTATAGATACACCGCATCGCTCAAACCTAATAGCTTCAGGTAATGATGTAGAGTATATTAGAGAATATATAGGGTGTGATTCTTTAAAATTCTTAGATATAGATTTAATGATAGAAGCTACAGAAAATAAAGCTACTTTTTGCAAAGCTTGCTTTGATGGAGATTATCCAGTTAAGAAATTAGATAGGGAGGAACTACTTTCATGTTAACATACAAACAATCAGGTGTAGATATAGACGAGGGAAACAGAGCAGTAGATCTTATAAAAGGGAAAATAAAATCTACTTATGATAATAATGTAATAGGTGATTTAGGAAACTTTAGTGGACTATATAGCCTAAAGGAATTTGTAGGCATGGAAGAACCAGTTTTACTTTCTTCTACTGATGGAGTTGGTACTAAATTAAGATTAGCTCAAATGATGGATAAACATGATACAGTAGGGATAGATTTAGTTGCAATGTGTGTCAATGATTTAATATGTCAAGGCGCTAAACCATTATTCTTTTTAGATTATATCGCTACTGGAAAACTAGTTGCAGAAAATATAGATCAAATAGTTGGTGGTATAGTAGATGGATGTAAAATGGCAGGATGTGCGTTAATAGGTGGAGAAACTGCTGAGATGCCAGGAATGTATGCTGAAGATGATTATGATTTAGCAGGATTTTCTGTTGGTATAGCAGATAAGGCGAAGATAGTTTCAGGTCAAAATGTTAAATCAGGGGATGTTTTAATAGGGATATCATCAAGTGGGGTACACAGTAACGGATACTCTTTCATAAGAAAAATATTCTTAGATACATATAACTATAACCTAGATCAATATATAGAAGAATTAGGAATGACTTTAGGAGAAGCTTTATTAACTCCAACAAAAATATACGTTAAGTTAGTATTAGACTTATTAAAACAATATGATATAAAATCGATAGCTCATATAACTGGTGGTGGAGTTATAGAAAATATACCAAGAGTTATACCTAAAGGTTTAGGAATAGATATAAATAAAAATTCTTGGGAAAAGCCAGCAATATTTAAAGTAATAGAAAGCTTCAATGCTATAGATGAAAGAGAACTACATAAGAGTTTTAATATGGGAATCGGATTAGTTATGGTAGTTGAAAAAGATAAAGCTGAAGAAGTAGTTAATTTTATAAATAATAGAGAAGAAGAAATACATGTAGATGCAAAATATACTGAATTAATGAAAGATAGGGCTTATATAATAGGTGAAGTTGTTGATACTCATGAAGGAGTAAATTTATGTTAAACATTGGAGTTTTAATATCTGGTGGAGGTACAAATTTACAAGCTATTATAGATGAAACAAAATCAGGTGGAATAAATGGTACAGTAAAGCTTGTTATTTCAAATAAAGAAAATGCCTATGGTTTAGAAAGGGCTAGATTAAGTGGTATTAAAGCCGTTTATGAAACTAATGAAGATAAAATAATAGGGCTATTAAAAGAAAATAATATAGATTTAATAGTTTTAGCAGGATATTTAAAAATAATAACTTCTAAATTTGTAGATGAATTTAGAAATAAAATAATAAATATTCATCCATCGTTAATACCTTCTTTCTGTGGAAAGGGGTATTACGGTGAAAAGGTACACCAAGGTGTTATAGATTATGGTGCGAAGGTAACTGGAGCTACAGTACATTTTGTAGATGAGGGAGCAGATACTGGAGCAATAATAATGCAAGAAGCTGTAAATGTAGAACAAGATGATGATGCAAAGTCTCTTGCAAAAAGAGTTTTAGAAGTTGAACATAGAATTTTAAAAGAAAGTATAAGATTGTTCTGTGAAAATAAATTAAGTATTCAGGGTAGGAGAGTGTTTATAAATGAGTAAAAGAGCATTAATAAGTGTGACAGATAAAAGTGGAGTAGTTGAATTTGCTAGAGAATTAAACAATCTAGGATATGAAGTTATATCTACTGGTAATACATTTAAGATACTAAAAGAGAATGGGGTAAATGCAATAACAATTGACGAAGTTACAAAATTCCCAGAAATGCTAGACGGAAGAGTTAAGACATTAAATCCATATATACATGGTGGAATACTTTATAAAAGAGATGAAAAATCTCATGTGGATACTGTAAATGAATACAATATAGGTTCTATAGATTTAGTAGTAGTTAACTTATATGATTTTGAAGGAACTTTAAAGGCTGGAAAAAGCCATGAAGAAATGATAGAAAACATAGATATAGGTGGACCATCTATGATACGTTCTGCTGCTAAAAACTATAAAGATGTAACAATAATAGTTGATGTAGCTGATTATGACACTATAATAGAAAAACTAAAAAATAATGAGTTAACTTTAGAAGATAGAAAAAGGCTAGCTTATAAGGCATTCTCAACTACAGCAAGATATGATGCTCTTATATCTACTTATTTTGCTAATGAAGTAGGTGATAAGTACCCAGAAATACTTAATTTAACTTTCCAAAAGGAACAAACTTTAAGATATGGAGAAAATCCACATCAAGCAGGTATTTTATATAGCCAACCAAATGCGAAAAATCCAATATTAAATTATGAACAATTAAACGGAAAAGAACTTTCTTTTAATAATATAAATGATTTACATGGATGCTTAGAAGTTATGAGAGAATTTAAAGATAGTGAAGAAGTTGTTTCAGTAGCTATAAAACATACTAATCCATGTGGAGTAGGAATAGGAGCTAATGCTTTAGAAGCTTATACAAAATGTTATGAAGCTGATACAGTCTCAATATTTGGTGGAATAGTAGGGATAACTTCAACAGTAGATGTTGAAACTGCTAAGAAGTTAAATGAAATATTCCTAGAAATAGTAGTAGCTTATGATTTTACAGAAGAAGCTTTAGATGTTTTAAGACAAAAGAAAAACTTAAGGGTATTAAAATTAGCTAAAATCGAAGAGAGCTTACAACCATACGATATGAAATATTTAGATGGTAAGTTATTAATACAAGATAAAAATAATGTATTAGATGATAAGTATGAAACAGTAACAAAAGTAAAACCTTCTAAAGAGCAACTTAGAGATATGGAATTTGGTATGAAAATAGTTAAAAATATGAAATCAAATGCCATAGTTATAGTTAAAGATGGTCAAACTTTAGCATCAGGGTGTGGTCAAACATCAAGAATATGGGCACTTAAAAATGCCTTAGAAAATAACAAAGATAAAGATTTCAAAGGTGCAGTACTTGCTTCAGATGCATTCTTCCCATTTGATGATTGTGTTACATTAGCTAATGAATATGGAATACGTGCAGTGGTTCAACCTGGTGGTTCAATAAAAGACCAAGACTCAATAGATGCTTGTGACAAATATGAGATGACAATGGTGTTTACAGGAACAAGACACTTTAAACACTAGGGGGTAAATTATGAAAGTATTAGTTGTAGGTGGTGGCGGAAGAGAACACGCCATAGCTTGGAAATTAAGTAAAGAGAATAATGTTGAAAAAATCTATTGTGCTCCAGGTAATGCAGGGATAGCAAAAGTTGCACAATGTGTAAATATAAGTGATAGCGATATAGAAAATTTAGTAAAGTTTGCAAAAGAAAATAATATAGACTTAACTGTAGTTGGACCAGAGGTTCCACTTGTAAATGGTATAGTAGATGAATTTGAAAAAGAAGGTCTTAAAATATTTGGACCAAACAAAGAATGTTCTACATTTGAGGGAAGTAAATCATTTTCTAAAGACTTTATGATAAGACATAATATACCAACTGCTAAATATAAAGAATATACAAATTTAGATGAAGCTATAAGCGAAATCGATAGTTTTGGATATCCAGTGGTCATAAAAGCTGATGGGTTGGCAGCTGGAAAAGGTGTTGTAATACCAGAAAATAGAGAAGATGCTATAAATACTTTAAAGGAAATGATGAGTGATAAGAAGTTTGGAAGTGCGGGGGAAAAGATAGTAGTAGAAGAGTTTTTATCAGGTATTGAAACTTCTATATTAGCATTTGTAGATAACGATACAATAGTTCCTATGGTAAGTGCTAAAGATCACAAGAAAGTATACAACTTTGAAAAAGGTCCAAATACAGGAGGAATGGGTACTTTTTCTCCAAGTGAAATCTATACAGATGAGTTGTCTAAAGAAATAAGTGAGAAAGTATTAAATAGAACTTTACAAGGTTTCAAAAAAGATAATTTAAATTATAAAGGAGTATTATTTATAGGACTTATGATAACTGAAGATGGTCCAAAGGTACTTGAATATAATGTAAGATTTGGAGATCCTGAAACTCAATCTGTTTTATTCAGATTAGAAACTGACTTACATAAAATAATGGAAGCTATATTAGATAATAAATTAAAAGATATAGAAATTAATTATAAAAAAGAAGAAGCTGTTTGTGTAATGCTTACATCAGGTGGATACCCAGAAGATTATGAAAAAGGTAAAGTGATAACTGGTCTTGAAGATTTAGATGAAGATATAGTTGTATTTCATAGTGGAACTAAGATGTTAGACGGAAACTTAGTTACTAATGGTGGTAGAGTTATAGGAATAACAACAAGTGCAGGCAGTGTAGAAGAAGCTGCTAAAAAGGTATATAAAAATATAGAGAAAATAAACTTTGAAGGAATGCATTATAGAACTGATATAGGGATTAAGTTTTGTGAAGAAATATCTTTCTAAGTATGAATCTTAAAATCAGATAAAATAGTTAGGGATTTAATTAAAAAATAGATTTTATGGCTTAAATAATAAAATTTAAGTCATAAAATCTGACTTATAATAAGTGACTCGTTACCAGGTTGTTTAAATCATATATTTGAGCAATGTGTTAACGAGCTACCTAGTTAGTATTGTCATTTTAATTATATAAAAAGGGAGAAAAGATATGTTAAGTACTATAAGTTTAGAGTCAAGTGTTAGAAGAATATTAGTTGAAAAAAGACAAGGATTTGACCTTGAAGCTAAAGCTTTAAAAAAGGATTTAATAGAAAGTTTACACATAGATACTATAGAAAACGTAAGAATTTTAAATAGATATGACATAGAAGGAATAGATGGAGAAGTATATGAAAATGCAGCAAAAACAATATTTTCAGAGCCTAACTTAGATATTGTTTATCATGAAACACTAGAGTTTAATGAAGGGGAAAGAGTATTTGCTATAGAATATCTTCCAGGTCAATATGATCAAAGAGGAGATTGGGCAGCTCAATGTATACAAATAGTAAATGAAGGTAATAGACCAGAAATAAATACTGCTAAATTATATATATTAACAGGAAATATAACAGATGAACAGTTTGATAAAATAAAAGATTATATAATAAATCCAGTTGATAGTAGAGAAGCTTCTTTAGAAAAACCAGAAAGTTTAAAGATGGAAACAGAAATGCCTACAGAAGTAGAAATATTAGATGGATTTATAGATTTAAATGAAGAAGGGTTAAAAGTATTTTTAAAGAATAACGGACTTGCTATGACATTAGGGGATTTAGCTCATGTTCAAGGATATTTTAAAAATACTGAAAAGAGAAATCCTACAATAACAGAGATAAAAGTCTTAGATACTTATTGGTCAGATCACTGTAGACATACGACATTCATGACTGAAATAGAAGATGTAAAAATAGAAAGTGGTAAGTACACAGATATAATAAAAGAAGCTTATGATATGTATCTTGAATCAAGAAAAAATGTTTATATAGATAGACAAAAAGATATATGCTTAATGGATATAGCAACTATAGCTATGAAAGAATTAAGAAAGCAAGGTAAATTAGAAGATTTAGATGTAAGTGAAGAAATAAATGCTTGTAGTATAAATGTTGATGTTGAAATAGATGGAAAAGTAGAGCCATATTTAGTAATGTTCAAAAATGAAACGCACAACCATCCAACAGAAATAGAACCATTTGGTGGAGCTGCAACTTGTTTAGGTGGAGCAATAAGAGACCCATTATCAGGAAGAAGTTATGTATATCAAGCAATGAGAGTAACAGGAAGTGCAGATCCAAGAACAACTTTAGAGGATACATTGCCAGGTAAGCTTATGCAAAGAAAAATAACTACTGAGGCTGCTCATGGATATAGTTCATATGGTAACCAAATAGGACTTACAACTGGTCAAGTTGCAGAAGTTTATGATGAAGACTTCGTTGCAAAGAGAATGGAAATCGGTGCAGTAATAGCTGCAGCTCCTAAAGAAAATGTAGTAAGAGAAGTTCCACAAAATGGTGACATAGTTATACTTCTTGGAGGAAAAACAGGAAGAGATGGATGTGGAGGAGCTACAGGTTCATCTAAAGAGCATAGCGAAGAATCAATACTTACTTGTAGCGCAGAAGTTCAAAAAGGAGATGCACCAAATGAGAGAAAGATACAAAGATTCTTCAGAAATAAAGAAGTAGCACAAATGATAAAAAGATGTAATGACTTCGGAGCAGGTGGAGTATGTGTTGCTATAGGAGAAGTTGCAGATAGCTTAGATATAAATCTAGATTTAGTTCCTAAAAAATATGATGGACTTGATGGAACTGAAATAGCTATATCAGAATCGCAAGAACGTATGGCAGTAGTTATAAATGCTTCTAATAAAGATAAATTCATAGACTTAGCAAGACAAGAAAACTTAGAGGCAACTCATGTAGCTACAGTAACTGATACTGGATATATGAGAATGTTCTGGAATGGTAAAGCAATAGTTAATATGAGTAGAAATTTCATAGAAACAAATGGAGTTAAACAAACTACTAAAGTTCATGTTGATAAAGTTAACGAAGAAAGCACATTCTTTAAAAGTGAGTTAAAAGAAAGAGAAAGTGAATTAGCTATAGAAGAAGATATAAAAGATAAATTTATGGAAGTATTATCAGACTTAAATGTTTGTTCTAAAAAAGGATTAGTAGAAAGATTTGATAATACAATAGGTTCAAATACTGTACTTATGCCATTTGGTGGTAAGTATCAAGCAACAGAAGCTCAAGGTATGGTAGCAAAAATACCAGTACTTGGTGGAGAAACTAATACTTCAACAATAATGACATATGGATATAACCCTAAAATAGGAAAATGGAGCCCATTCCACGGTGCATTATATGCAGTAGTTGAATCTGTGTGTAAAGCTGTGGCTATTGGGGGTAAATATGATTCGATAAGACTTACTTTACAAGAGTATTTCGAAAAACTTGGGGATAACCCTACGAAATGGGGTAAACCATTTGCAGCACTTTTAGGTGCATATTATGCTCAAAATAGACTTGAGATACCTGCAATAGGTGGAAAAGACAGTATGTCAGGAACATTTAAAGATATAGATGTACCACCAACATTAGTATCATTTGCTGTGGATACTGTGGATGCAGATTATGTAGTATCACCAGAATTTAAGAAAACTAATTCACAAGTTGTAATGTTATCAACAGATAGATTAGAAAATGATGTGGTTGACTTTGAAATGTTAAAGAAAAACCTAGATAAAGTAACAGAACTTATACACAATAAACAGGTATTATCAACATATGCACTTGGATTTGGTGGTATAGGGGAAGCTATAAGTAAAATGTCATTTGGTAATAGAATAGGATTTAAGTTTAATGAATGTGTAGAAGATTTATTTAAACCGAACTATGGAAATATAGTACTTGAATTAGCAAGTGAAGATTTAAGTTTATTAGATGGATATAACTATATAGTACTAGGGTCTACAACAGAAGAACAAAGTATCATAATAGAAAATGAAGAAATATCATTAGAAGAATTATATAATGCTCACTGTGAAACACTAGAGCCTATATTCCCAACTAAGTCAGTGGATATAAAAGAAAAGATAGAGACTATAAATTTTATATCTCAAGGTGAAGCTAAAAAATCATCTATAACTATAGCAAAACCAAGAGTATTCATACCAACGTTCCCTGGAACAAACTGTGAATACGACTTACAAAGAGCTTTTGAAAAAGCAGGAGCAAACACAAATATAGAAGTGTTTAAGAACTTAACATATAAAGATATAGAAGACTCTATAGAAACTATAGTTAAACAAATACGTAAGTCACAAATAATAATGTTACCAGGAGGGTTCAGTGCAGGTGATGAGCCAGATGGTTCAGCTAAGTTTATGGCCACAGTATTTAGAAATCCTAAAGTCGCTGAAGCTATTAATGAATTCTTAACTAAGCAAGATGGATTAATGCTAGGTATATGTAATGGATTCCAAGCGCTTATAAAACTTGGATTAGTTCCATATGGTGAAATAAGAGAAACTACAGTTGATGCACCAACATTAACTTATAATAACATAGGTAGACATCAATCTAAGATAGTTAGAACAAGAATAGCGTCGAATAAATCTCCATGGCTTAAAGCTACAGAAGTTGGGGATACTCACAGTATAGCAATATCTCATGGAGAAGGTAAATTTGTTGCTAGTGAAGAAGTTATGAGACAGTTAATAGCTAATGGTCAAATAGCTACTCAGTATGTAGATTTCAATGATAATGCTACATATGATATAGACTTCAATCCAAATGGTTCAACTTATGCAGTTGAAGGTATAACAAGTGCTGATGGTAGAATATTTGGTAAAATGGGTCATTCTGAGAGAATTGGAGAGCATGTAATAAAGAATATAATAGGTGAAAAGGATCAAAAGATATTTGAATCTGGAGTAAATTACTTTAAATAAGAATCAAGAAAAGAATAGTATGTTGATTTATCAATATGCTATTCTTTTTTTATGTAAAAATAAAAAATAAAATGCAACTCTATTAATATATCGTGCATCTAATATATGTAATCATGATTACAAGGGAGGATATAATGATTGAAAATATAGCAATAAAAAGGATAGGTTTTCTTAATAAAAAACAAAGAGAATATACGGAATATAAATTAGTACAACAAGCTCAAAATGGATGCGATGAATCTTTTGAGAAGTTGATAAACTCCTATAAAGAGTATTTATACAAGACTGCATTCTTATATGTTAAAAATGAGCATGATGCATTAGATATTTATCAGGAAACAGTGTATAAAGCATACATAAATATTCAAAAGCTTAGAAATACTAAATTTTTTAAAACATGGATAATAAAAATACTTATAAATAATGTAAATATGAAAAATAGGCACTATAACAAGTTTCAAGATGAGCCAGTAGAAGATTACATAGGGGAAATTGAGTATTCTAATATAGAAGAGAATATAGATTTATATGATGCAATTGATAGATTGGATGAAAAATATAAAACTCCTGTTATACTTCAATATTTCCATGATTTGACCATATCACAAATTGCAGAGATTATGGAATGTAATGAAAATACAGTAAAGTCAAACATAAGACGGGCTAAGAAGAAGTTATATGATATATTGAAGGAGGAAAAATAATGAGCAAATTTGATGATATAAAAATACCGGATAATATAGATGAAGTAACTAAAAATGCGATAAGAAGAGGGAAAACTAAAAAACATAGACATAGAAGAATGAACAAGGTCGCAAGTATAGTAGCTATAGGAGGAGTAGGAATTCTTGTTGGGTTTCCAGTTATAGCAAAGGCTTTACCTAATATAGAAAGTTTAATAACTAGCTTTATAGAAAGTGCATTACCACAATCGCATGTAAATAAATTGAAAGATAAAAGTAATGCAAATAATATAGTGGTTAAAGATGAAAATGCTATAATAACGTTGGAAAAAAGCGTGTTAGATAGTCAAATTTTTGTTGCAAGTATGACTATTGAAAGTGATTTTTTGAAACAATATGATGAGAATGATTTAAGGTATAATTTATATGCAAACACACATATTAGTATAGGCGATAAGGATAATTTAGTTGGTGGAGGTCCAGATATAATTAAAAAAATAGATGAGAATAAAGCAACTTTAGTTGTAAGTGCTTATGTAGGTGATACAGAAACAGATAATAATATAGATGTATATATAAATTTGGAAAATTTAGAAATAAAGTCAAATGAATGGAAAAATGAAGATAGAAAAGAGCTAAAAGGAGATTGGAAGTTTTATATCAACGTAGAAAAAGAAAATACTATAGAAAAAATTGATGTAAAAGATAGTGTTAATATTGAAGATAATGTTATGACATTTGAAAGCTTAGAAATAACACCTTTAGCAACTTATATAAAGCTAACATATGATGAAACATTGGATAATAAGTGGCATTTTGGGCGATATAAAATAGTAGATAACAACGGGAAAGAATATAGATATTCTCAAATTGATGGTCATACATATGAAGGTAAATGGAATATTAAACTAGCGATATATGATGATTTATCTAATATAGAAAGTTTAAGTATAACTCCTTATACAGAAGATACATTTATAGAAAGTAAAATACATAATCAAGATACAATAAAGATGGTAACGACAATGGAGCAGAATAGTGAAATAGAAGATAAAATTTTTTCTAGAGATGTAGAGGAAAGAGATTTAGATGTAGATACAAAACCTGCACATAAGTATGAGGGTGAAAAAATTAGTTATCACTTAGATATAGACAAAGAAAGAAAATTTTATGCTATTGATGAACTAATAGGAAAAGAAATTCAAACAAGTAAACAAAGTAGTGTTACTATTAAAGATATAAAAGTTGACAATAAAAATACGGTTGTAACATTAAAGATAAATGGAGACTATGCAATCCTTAATCAAATAGTTTTATTTGATGAAGATATGAGAGATACTTATAGCGGTATATATGTAACACATAAAGGCAAATGGCCATCAAACACTCATTGGAATAATGCTAAGGACGAGTATTATAGTAGTGGTTTAGCTACATTTATTATTGACAAAATAGATGTAAATAAGAAGTATAAATTGGCAGTTCCATTACAGAAAGAAATTAATTTAAACAAAAACTACACTATGAATGTTAAAATAAAATAATAAGTAAGAATAAGTTACATTAAAGAGTGATCTATTTTTATAGATCATTTTTTAATACAAAATAAATTAACTCGTTGTGCTAATTAAATATGATTATTGAAAATACTAGAGCCTAGTAAATTATATTTTTATAGTTCAAAAGCTTTATATAGTAATTTCAATATGTGTAGTAAAATAACTAGCACAACAGATTAAATTATTTAAAATATAAAAATAATTGGGACGTTTATTCAAATACAGTGTGTTAAGTAAAATCAACTTACTGTATTTTATTTGTGAACAAAATTTACATAATTAGCACTCTATACTTGACAGTGCTAACGAAAGTGATACAATAATACCTATAAAGGGAACTTAATTTTATCCCATAAATTTTTAATTAAAATTAGGAGGAGATAAAATGACAAATCAAAAGGGTAGTATATCAATACATACGGAAAATATTTTTCCAATCATAAAGAAATGGTTATATTCAGACAAAGATATATTTATAAGAGAACTTATAAGCAATGGTTGCGATGCAGTAAATAAATACAAAAAACTAATTTCATTAGGTGAAGCTAAAGGTAATACTGATGAAAATTATAAAATAAAAGTATCTATAGATAAAGAAAATTCAGCACTTATATTTGAAGACAATGGTATAGGTATGACTGCTGAAGAAGTAGAAAAATATATAAATCAAGTTGCATTCTCAGGTGCAGAAGATTTCTTCAACACATATAAAGATAAAATGAATGAAGAAAATGATATAATAGGACACTTTGGATTAGGATTCTATTCTTCTTTTATGGTATCTAAAAAAGTACAAATAGATACACTATCTTATAAAGAAAATGCAACACCAGTAAGATGGGTAAGTGAAGATGGATTAGAATTTGAATTGACACAATCAGATAATAGAGAGACAAGAGGAACAACAATTACATTATTCTTAGCAGATGATAGTAAAGAGTTCTTAGAAGAATACACATTAAGAAATATAATAGATAAATATTGTTCATTCTTGCCAGTTGATATATATTTAGAAACTATAAAAACAGAAGAAACAAAAGAAGATGAAGTAGTAGATACAACACCTATAAATGATACAAATCCATTATGGCTAAAAGCTCCAAAGGATTGTACGGATGAAGAATATAAAGAGTTCTATAGAAAAGTATTTAAGACTTTTGATGAACCGTTATTCTGGATACACTTAAATGTAGATTATCCATTTAATTTAAAAGGAATATTATATTTCCCTAAATTAAAAAATGAATTTGAGCTTATAGAAGGTAAGGTCAAATTATACAATAACCAAGTATTCGTGGCAGATAATATAAAAGAAGTTATACCAGAATTCTTATTATTATTAAAAGGTGTAATAGACTGCCCAGATTTACCTTTAAATGTATCTAGAAGTTTCTTACAAAATGATAGAGATGTAAGTAAAATTTCTAAACATATAGTTAAAAAGGTTGCAGATAAATTAAAATCATTATATAAAAATGAAAGAGAAAATTATGAAAAGTTCTGGGATGATATACAAGTATTTATTAAGTTTGGATGCTTAAAAGATGAAAGCTTCTATGATAAAGTAAAAGATAGTATATTATTCAAAACTATAAACTCACAATATATAACTCTTAATGATTACTTAGAAAATTGCAAAGAAAAACATGAAAACAAGGTATTCTATGTGAGTAATGAAGAGCAACAATCACAATATATAAAGCTATTTAAAGATTATGGATTAGATGCAGTTATATTAGATTCTACAATAGATAATCATTTTATATCTATGATAGAATTTAAAAATCAAGGAGTACACTTTAATAGAATAGATGCAGATTTATCTGATATATTAAAGGAAAATGATAATGAAGATAATAAAGAAATAAAAACTGATATAGAAAACCTATTTAAAGATGTTATAGGTGATAGAATAAATAATTATTCAGTAGAAAGCCTGAAGAGTGAAGATACACCTGCTATTATATTAATTTCAGAGCAATCTAGAAGAATGGCTGAAATGAGATATCAATTCGCAGGAATGGACTTTGGTATGAGTTTTGAAGAAGAAAAGACTTTAGTTATAAATAATAATAGTTCTATAGTTAAAAAATTAGTTTCATTAAAAGATGATGAAAGTAAAAAAGAACAAATATCATTAATTTGTAATCAAATAGTAGATATAGCTTTATTATCTAATAAAGAATTAGATTCTAAACAATTAGATGAATTTATAAAGAGAAATAATCAACTTATGAGTATGGTAATTTCATTATAAAATATTATAAATTTATAGAATTAAATAGTAGGAATAAGATAAAATATGTGTTTATTTTGAAGTAATTTATAGTATAATATAAACATAAAGAAATAAAAAAAGAAATTACAGTCTTGTGGAATAGAGTGTGGTTTCTATATAAATAAAAATTATTTTTTGATGAACTTAATCTTTACATCAAGTTTAAAACCACTCTTTCTATTGTGACTAGAAGAGTGGTTTTTATTTTATCATATATGTAATTGGTAATTAAACCAATAGCAATTTTTAATAATAAATGTATTGACCCTAACATTGTGTAATACCTTAATATAAACTCAGGAGGTGGAAATAATGTATAAAATAAATGAAGTATCAAAACTAACTGGTGTAAGTATAAGAATGTTACATCATTACGATAAAATAAGACTCTTAGAACCGAGTAAAAGAACAGATTCAAATTATAGAATGTATAATGATGATGACATAGCAAGACTTTATCAAATATTGCTGTTTAAAGAATTAGAATTTCCCCTTCAAGAAATAAAGCAAATATTAGATTATAAAGACTTTAATAGAAAGGAAGCTTTAAAAGCTCAACGTAATCTTATCTTTAAAAAGAAACAAAGACTAGAGAGAATACTAGAATCAATAGATGATACTATTGAAAATTTAGGAGGAGAAACTATGAGTAAAGATAATTTTAAAGCATTTGGTTATGAAGAAGTAAAAAAACATCAAGAAAAATACAAAGAAGAAACAGAAAAGAGATATGGAAATAGCGATGCTTATAAAGAAAGCCAAGAAAAAACATCAAAATATTCTAAAAATGATTGGGAAAATATCATGGAAGAGGCTAGTGGGATATATGAAGAACTTGCTAAGTTAAGGGAGAAAGATCCATCAGATAATCAAGTTCAAGATTTAGTTGAACAGTGGAGAAATCATATAAGTGCTAATTTCTATAACTGTACTATAGAAATATTTAGAGGTCTTGCTCTTATGTATGTAGCGGATGAAAGATTTACTAAAAATATTGATAAGTATGGAGAAGGATTAGCTCAGTTTATGAGTGATGCAATGAATATATATTGTGATAATAATGGATAATAAATAATGGAAAAACCTCAGTAAATGAATTTATTGAGGTTTTTATAATTATAGAAATATGTAAAATTATGATATAATCTAGTTTAAAAGAAATTATAGTTTACTTATGTAGTAAAATAAAAAAGCAACTCTCGCCAAAGAGTAATTTTGAACTTGATATAAAAAATAAAGTTTAAAAAATCCAAATAATCAATGGGGAGTAATACCCTAAATACATAGACTGTAATTTCTTTTTATATTATTATTACATCAGAATATCAATTCAAATAAGCTAAATCCTATTTAATAAACTAAAGATAATTTCAAAAATATTAATAAATATACTAATTTAACTTAGTTTTATTAAAATTAGTATATAAAATATAACAAGGAGCTAAATAATGGGGAATATATTACTTTTAGAAGATGACAAATCTCTAAACAGAGGAATCAGTTTCAAGCTAAAAAAAGAAGGATATAATGTATGTACAGCTTTTAACATAAAAGAAGCTAAAGATGTTTTTGAAAATAATAAAGTAGATTTAATAATTTCAGATGTTGGACTTCCTGACGGAAGTGGATTTGATTTTTGTGAAGAAATAAGAAAAATCAGTAACGTACATATAATAATGCTAACTGCACTAGACCAAGAAATAGATATAGTAGCAGGATATGACATTGGAGCAGATGATTATATAACAAAACCATTTAGTTTAATAGTGCTAATATCAAAAGTTAATGCATTCATGAGAAGAATCGGAAATACAATAATAGAAAATATAATATTTTGTGATAAATTAAAATTTGATTATGTAGAAAATAAATTAACTAAAGATAAAGAAGAGATACTTCTAAGTAAAAATGAAGGAAAATTATTAAAATACTTAATGGAAAATTCAAGTCAAACGGTTACAAAGGAGAAATTAATGGAAGCTCTTTGGGATATTGATGGAAACTTTGTTGATGAAAATACAGTAGCAGTTAATATAAGAAGACTTAGACAAAAGGTAGAGGATAATCCATCTGAGCCAGAATATATAAAAAATATAAGAGGTGTGGGATATACCTTTGCAAAGAGGTGTATAAAAAAATGATAAATATAATAAGAAAAGAACCTGTAATAAAAAAATCAATATTTATAATGATGATGAGCATAATAGTTATATTTAGCATTTTCACAGTATTTCAATACAATAACTTAAAGAATATATATTTAGAGCAAGAAAATATAAACAAAAGAGTAGTAGGAATACTAGTAAATAAATATCCTCAACAAGAGGTAGATATAGTTAAATCCATATATAAACAAGATAATCGATATTTAGACTTAGGAGCAAAAACTTTAGACAAGTATGGATATGATAATAACTATAATATGTATGAAAATGTAAATTTCAAAGAACATTTGAAATATTTCCTGGTAAATAATTTAACTGTTTTTGTAATAATAATTATTCTAGTGTCATTTATAGTATTTAACTTTACTAAATATATGTATAACCGATTATTAAAAGTAAATAGTGATATAGAAAATATAATAAATAATAAATATATAGCACAGGAAGAATTTAAAGAAGAGGGTGTATTTAACAGAATATATACAGATTTAAATAAGTTATCAAGAAGTTTGAATTTGAAAATAAGTAGTTTGGATAAAGAAAAGGAAAGCATAAAAGAATTAGTAACAGATATATCACATCAATTAAAAACACCACTAGCATCATTAAAATTATATAATACATTATTAATAGAAGAAGAACTTGATGATGAGGATAGAATTGAGTTTTTAAAGAGGAATGAAATGTCTATTAATAAATTACATAATCTCATAGATTCATTAGTTAATATATCTAGGCTAGAAGCAAGCATGATAAACATTAAAATAGAAAATAAAAGTATAAAACAAACTTTGATAAAAGCTATAAATAGCACAGTACCCAAAGCTAATCAAAAAAATATAAATATAAATATAGAGGATTTTGAAGATATAGAAATTCCTCATGATACAAAATGGACAGAAGAAAGTATATTCAATGTATTAGAAAATGCAGTTAAATATAGCTCTGAAAATAAAGATATAAATGTACAAGTTTCAGAAACTATAAACTTTATAAGGATAGATATTAAAGATAATGGTATTGGAATTGATAAGTCGGAGTACAACAATATATTTAAAAGATTTTATAGAAGTGAAAAAGTTGATGATATTGAAGGTTCAGGGATAGGTCTTTATTTAAGTAGGAAGATACTAGAGAAACAAGGTGGAAACATTATAGTATCATCACAAAAAGAACAAGGAAGTAAATTTTCTTTATTCCTTACAAAAGTGTAAGACTAGTTGTAAGTGATTTGAAAGACTTAGGTTGTATTATTAAAGTATAAATAATACAGATAAGGGGAAAAGAAAAATGAATATATTAAAAACTAGTAATTTAAAGAAATATTATGGAAATGGTGAAAATTTAGTTAAAGCAATAGACAATGCCAATATAGATATAAAAGAAGGTGAGTTTGTAGCTATAGTTGGTAAATCAGGATCTGGAAAAAGTACATTACTTCATATGATGGGTGGACTTGATAATCCAACAGAAGGAAAGGTATACATAAACGATAAAGATATATTCTCTCTGAAAGAAGAGGAACTAGCTATATTTAGAAGAAGAAATATAGGGTTTATATTCCAAAATTTCAATCTAATACCATCACTTAATGTATGGGAGAATATAACGCTTCCTGTAGGGCTTGATGGAAAAGAAATTAATAAGCCATTTGTAACTGATATTATAAATTCTTTAGGTTTAGAAAGTAAAGTAGATGCACTACCGAATACATTATCAGGTGGGCAACAACAAAGAGTTGCTATAGCTCGTGCATTAGTAGCAAGACCTGCAATAATACTTGCAGATGAGCCAACAGGAAATCTAGATTCTAAAACTTCTGATGAAGTTATGAGCTTATTAAAAACTATGATAAAAAAATACAATCAAACATTAGTAATGATAACTCATGATGAAACAATTGCTCAAATGGCTGATAGAGTAATATATATAGAAGATGGTAAAGTAGTAAAGGGTGGTGTTACAAATGATTAATATCACTAAAATAGCTAAAAATAATATAAAATACAACAAATCAAAAAGTATATTAATTATTTTAACTATATTTTTAGCAACTACATTATTATCATCAGTAGCAATGGTTGGATTAGATTGGACTGAAGTAAATAAAAGAAATGTAATACAGTATTATGGAAGTTATCATGGATTGTATGGAAGAGTTGATGAAACTGAATATGAAAAAATCAAATCTCATGCAGATATAGATTCAACAGGAATAATAAATGGAATTGGTTCTATGAAAGAATATGAAGATGAAACTAAAATAGCATTAGCTTATGTTGATGAAAATGCATTTAAATTTAATTCATTTAAATTAGTAGATGGTAAGCTACCTGTTAATAAAAATGAAATAGCTATAGATGATATGGCTCTAAAAAAATTGGGATATGAAGAAAAATTAAATCAAACAATAGAAATAGAATATGAAGATTATGCAAGTGGCGAAATAGTAATAAAAGATTTTATAGTAACAGGAATAACCAAATCAAGTGAAAGTGCACAAGTAAAAAAATCATACTCAATAATAGTATCTAATGACTATATGAACAGTACTAGAGATATGTCTAAAGAAAACTTTAATGTATTCTTCACTTTAAAAAATGGAGATAACATGTATGCTGATGATATGGAAATGATGATAGGCGAAATTGGAGAAAACTTTGGTATAAAAAAAGTTTACACAGCAGTAAATGAAAATTACATAAATTTATCAAAGCCAGATCCTTCTGTTATAACATCAATTGTAGTTATATGCTTAATTATAATACTTTCTAGTATACTTGTAATATACAATATATTCTATTTATCAATAATAACTAAAGTTCAAGAATTTGGGAAGTTAAGAGCGATAGGTACTACTAAAAAACAAATTAAAAAAATAATTTTAAAAGAAGGTATGTATCTATCTGTAATAGCTATACCTCTTGGGTTAGTGGCAGGGTACATTATAAGTGAAGTAATAGCAAAATATTTATTATTATCAGATGTTAGTGTATCCAAATGGTTAACAGCTTTAGCAATAGGATTAATAAGTATAATAACTGTATATGTATCTTTAATAAAGCCTATGAAAGTAGCATCTAAAGTATCTATAGTAGAAGCGGTAAAATATAACGGAGAGTCAACTACTAAGAAAAAAACTAGAAAAGGTTATGATTATATAAATGTATCAAGACTTACAAAAGCCAACTTATCATCTAATAAAAAACGTACTTATGTGACACTCTTATCACTTACATTAAGTGGAATACTATATATAGTGGTATCTTGTGCATTGAGTAGTATGGACGCAGAAAAAATGGCAAAACTTCATTCCTCGCATGATATAGTGATAAGATTAGATAATTATACTTTTGGAGATAAAACTAGTCCAAATACAGAGCTTAATATATTACAAAAGAAAAATTTACTGAGTGATGAATTTATAAATGAATTAAAAAAAATTAATGGTGTAAAGGATGTAGAAGTCACATCAAATATGATAAAATCAGAAATTCTAAATCTAGAACTAGAAGAAGATTTTTATGATATTATTGGAATAGATGAAAGTGCTGAAAATGATTTGGAAGATATGGAGTTATATCTACAAGATGGAGAAATAGACTTAGAAAAATTAAAATCTGGCGAAGAAATGATATTAAACTTTTCAATGTATGCAGATATGTATGATATAAAAGTAGGAGATATTTTATCTTTTGAATTGTATGATGGAGAAGATATTATAAAAAAAGATTTTAAAATTCAAGCTATAACAGATGGACCGGGAGTATTCGTAATACATAATAATATAATGGATAAGCTAGTTAAAACAAATACAAGACATAGTATTGGATTGACTATAGAGAAAAATGCTTATAATGAAGTAAAAGCATATGTAGAATCCCTTGTAAAAGCAAATGAAAATTTAAATGGTAGCTATATAGATGTAGAAATAGCATCTAGTGAATTAGCTATAAAAATAACTAAGATTATGGGATATAGCTTAGTTGTATTAATAGGAGTTATAGGATTTATAAATCTAATAAACTCTATGATAACAAGTATAATAACAAGAAAAAAAGAATTAGGTATGTTACAAGCAATAGGGCTTACTAATAAACAATTAGTACAAATGCTAAATAAAGAAGCAATGTTTTACACATCATTTATGTTAATAGGCTCATTAACAATAGGAAATATAATAGGATATAGTGCAGTTCAAGCTATGAGAAAATCAGGAATGTCTTATGCAGTATATGTTCTTCCTATTAATCAAATGATAATAATGATTGTATGTATAGTATTAGCCCAATTTATTTTAACTTATTTAATAAGTAAAAACTTTAATAAAGAATCTCTAATAGATAGAGTTAGATATAGTGAATAAAATTATATTTACTTAATAAATGCCTACAAGTACTGATTGTATTTGTAGGCATTTTATTTATTTTATACTAATAAAAAGTTTATATGTAAAAATCCTTCTTTAGCTACATCAATTTGAACTTCTGTTATTTTACAATTTCTAACTTCTCCATTTAGATTAACTTCAACTATCTTATCTCCACCATTGGCATCTAAATATCTTTGAAATTCAGTTTTATGAATTTCTATAGGTATACTATTATCTAATTTATTTCCATAAATAACAGCAGGTATATAACCTCTGCTTCTTATAGCTTTAGTTTTTTCATTTAAATCTCTGTTTAGTGCGTTTAGCATATTTTTTATCCCCCTTATAATCTATAAAAATTTAAGGCTTGTTTACCCATAATAAATAATATTTAAATAAGCATCTAATTATTCATAAAAAATAAAAATAATTTATCTGATAATTTTAACTTAGTATAGATAGATTAAAAATGAATAAAATAACAACGATATATACATTTTAAAAAAAGGATGTGGGATAATGTTCAAGCCTAAACGAGTTTTATTTGAAAAGGGTACTTTAGATACAGAAGTTGGACAAAATATATATAATATGATAAAAGATGATAAGAACATAGAAGTAATAAAGTTAACATCAAATAAAATTAAAGGAAATATACCTGGAGAAAATTTATTTGAACAGTATCGAGAAGGAAAAGAAACAATGGTAGTAAGTTATAAAAAAAGCTTAAAATTTCAGACCTGTAAGCCTTCAGCTAATTATCAATTACCATTAGTTTCTGGTTGTATGGGAAGATGTGAATACTGTTATTTAAATACGCAACTAGGAGATAAGCCGTTTGTGAGGGTTTTTGTTAATACTGATGAGATTTTAGAACAAGCAAAAAAATATATAGATGAAAGGTCTCCACATATTACAATATTTGAAGGTGCAGCCACATCAGACCCTATACCTATAGAACCATATACACATTCATTAAAAAAGACTATAGAGTTTTTGGGTAAAGAAGAAAAAGGAAGATTTAGGTTTGTAACTAAATTTAATGATATAGATACGTTGCTTGATGCAAAACATAATAATCATACGGAAATAAGATTTAGTATAAATACACAAAGAGTTATTGATGAGTATGAACATCACACTGCATCAGCTAATAAAAGAATAGAAGCAGCTGTTAAAGTAGGCAAAGCTGGATATCAGATAGGATTTATAATAGCACCAGTATTTTTATATGAAAATTGGAAAGAGGAATATAAACATTTAATACAAAGTATAAAAGAAAAATTACCAGAAGATTTTAATGAAAAAATCATATTTGAAGTTATATCACATAGGTATACAAGTAGGGCAAAAAATAGAATACTAGAAATATTTCCAGAAACAACATTACCTATGAATGATGAAGATAGAAAGTTTAAATATGGTCAATTTGGATATGGAAAATACTTATATAATAAAGAAGATTTAACAGATATGAAGGAATTTTTTATGGAGAATTTAAAAAGTATATTTCCAAATAGTATAGTGAAATACATAATTTAATATCCATAATCAAAAGTGGAAAAATTAAAACTATAGTAATAATATATTAAAATTTATATATACTTTATTGATATGATTAAATCAATATTGGAGGAATATAAATGATAATGTATTTAAGAAATAATGGATATAAAAAAGGTAATCAAAGTAATATTCCTAATGTTTTTGCATTTACTATGATAAGAAACTTTTTAAATGATAAAAGCTATGAAGAAATGAGAAGGGAGTATTTTATTAGAGACCTAACTCCAAACGAAGTAAATCAAAGTATGAGAGATATAAAATGGCTATTTAGAGAATATAAAGGACTAGATGTTATAACAATTGAAAATAAAAAAGGTGACATAACGAAGTTTATATTATAAATGAGACCCTCTTGATGAGGGTCTTTATTTATAGTAATTTACAATATAATTGTATAAATAGAATATGGAAATTATAATATTATTTGCTTAAAATAAAAATTATCTGGAAACAATTATATAAACAAAATTGTAAATTGTAGGAGAGTTTATAATGGTAGGATTAATATCGGATACACATGGTTTACTAAGAGAAGAAGTAGTGTATAATTTAAGTAACTGTAACTTAATAATACATACAGGTGATATAGGTAAATTTGAAGTTATAGAAAATTTAGAGAAAATAGCTAAGGTAGAATTCATAAGAGGAAATTGCGATAAAGATAAAAATATAGCAAAAGAAGATAAAATAATAGACGTATATAATATAAGAATATACTTAGTTCATGATATATCAAAAGTGAATATAGACTTAAAAGAAGAAAATGTAGATATTGTTGTATATGGTCATTCTCATAAAAGTAATATATATGAGGATAAAGGTATACTTTATATAAATCCTGGGTCAGTTGGACCACGAAGATTTAATCTACCTATATCTATGGCAAAGCTTAAGATATTAGATAATGAACGCTATTATGACTCATTAAAATTAATTGATAAAAATATTTATAGATATAAATGCTATGAAGTAGAATTTATACCTATAGTAATATAAATATTATATTTATATACTAGAAAGGAATGTTTATGTTTGGATATGTAAAAATAAACAAAATGGATTTAACTTTTAGAGAATATGAACATTATAGAGGTTATTATTGTGGTTTATGTAAGTATTTAAAAGATAATCATGGTGAAATATCTAGATTATCTTTAAATTATGATATAACATTCTTGATATTAATATTAACAGCAGTATATAAACCAAAATCTACTATAATAGAGGAAGGGTGTATAACAAATCCATTTAAAAAGAAAAAAAAGATAATAAATGAAATAACCGAATATGCAGCAAGTATGAATGTACTTTTAACATATTATAAATTAGAAGATAATTTAAAAGATGATAATGGATTAAAAGATAAAGTTGCATATACTATATACAAAGGAAGATTAAAATCTGCTTATGAAAAATATCCTAAAAAAGCTGAATTTATAAAAGGTCAATTAGAAACACTATATAATCTAGAACAAGAAAATAATACTAATATTGATTTAGTGTCAAATACATTTGGAAACTTAATGGCAGAGATATTTGCATATAAAGAAGATGAATTTGAAAAGGACTTAAGGCAGATTGGATTTAACATAGGCAAATATATATACTTATTAGATGCCTATGAGGATTTAGAGAAAGATTATAAAAAAGGTAGGTATAATCCTTTTATAGGGTACATAGACAGAAGAGAAGAGTTAAAAGTACGAGTAGATAAATTAATAAGTATGACATTGGGAATGGTAGGTAGAAGAATCGATAACTTAAATCTAAAAACTAATACAGCAATAATAGAGAATATCGTATATTCAGGAGTATACCTAAGATATCAAAATATATTAGAGGAGGGTATTAAATAAATGTATAGTAATGTATATGATAATAAATTTATAAATATAAAGGAACTTATTGATAATAGTGAGTTTGAGAAAGCTTACAATGCTTTAAAAAGTATAAGTGAAAGATGTTCTAAATGGTACTATCTAAATTCATTATCTGCTATGAATTTGGGATATTATGAAGAAGGTGAAGAGAGTATAACAAAAGCTTCAGAGATGGATCCTGAAAATAAGGACTATAAAGCTCTTTTAGAAAGTTATAACTTTTATAGAGATGATTATAGGGATAGATCTTATAACTATAATAGAAGAAGACGTTCTGACTTAGGTGGATGTTGTTGCTGCTGTTGTGATGATTGTTGTGATGATTTTATGACACTATGGTGTTTAGATTCATGTTGTGAATGCTTCGGTGGAGATTTAGTAAGTTGTTTCTAAGGGGGATTTAATGAGTAGAAAAATAGCCTATAGTGGGATACTATTAGCGATAAACTTGATTTTATTGTTACTAATAAATGTTATACCGATTAACACATTATTTCTTATGGGCTTAGCATCACTTCCAATAGCTATAATAATAATGGAATATGGTCCTAAGAGTGGTTTTGTTTTTTATATAGCATCAGTTATTTTAGGTTTTATAGTAATTAATAGTAAATTTCAATGGGTATTAAACACTTTTACATTTGGAATATACGGTTTGATAAAATATATTATTGAAAGAGATAGACCTGTATATATAGAGTATTTTCTTAAAATATTATTTGCTAATGTAGCAATTTTAATAGTGTACTTTATATTAAAGCCATTTGTTTATATACCTGTAAATTTATTTACAGTATTAATTTTTGAAGTATTATTCATTGTATATGATAATATATATAGTTTATTTATAGAATATTACAACGCAAGACTAAGAAAAATAATAAAACAGATATAATAAAAAGAGATATGAGTTATTATTTATATGTTATAATTCATATCTCTTTTTATTATTTATTTTAATTTAAAGTAATCCTTTTGTTGATCGCTTATAGCTTTCTCACATTTACCACATGCGTAGTAAGTCTCTCCTAAATCAAATTTATTTGAGTCTTTATTATAAATTAAGCTTCTTTTATCTATTATACCTGTACTTCTTAGGTCATTTTTACAGTTTATACAAGTAGTGATATTACATAGAGCCTCTAAATCCTTAGGAGTAGTATTTTCAATTAAAGAGTTACAGTTACAACAAATTACAGAATTAAGATCTTCTTTAGCGATTTCTACTGGTTTATTTTTCTCAGGTGAAAACTTAAATATCTTGTTTTCACAAACTATATAACCAACTTCAAAAATATTTGATTTACACTTTTTACATATTACAGAAGGTATATTAATATCTTTATTTTTTGTTTTTATATTTGTTTTATCATTTTCGTTATTTTGAGATATTTCTTTATTTGGATTTTTTAAATTACTAAAGTAGTTAGAAAGATCTTTATAGTTGTTTTGTCTTGCTACGTAAACTAAATGGTCATAAATAGTAGCAAATTCTTTATTTCTAGACTTTGAGTTAATATCTATAAGGTTATTGTCTATAGCATATTTTACTATAGAAATATAGTTGTATTTAGTTGCAAAAAACAGAACGAGTTCATCAAATATTCCTGAATTAACTTTATCTAAAAACTCTATCCATAAATCTGGTGATTCTAAATATAAATTTTTACTTAAAGTATCTAAATCTTTTTTTATACTAGATTTCATTATACATCCCTCCATTAGTAATTAAAAAAGGAGTACCTCAAGGTAATTAATTTAAATGAGATAATCCTTTTTATTATAATTATATGTCAAGTATATCTACATTTGGTGATAAAGAATAAATGATATCTTTTCTTTCAACTATTATTTGACTAGTTTTTGAAATAACAGGATCACTTGCAATATGAGATAAAAGTTCTTTAGTTGGATTTATAGCAATTGGATTCCCAACTCTTCTTAACATATTAATATCTCCATTAGTGTCACCATATGCATAGGATTTATTTAAATCAATATCATACTTTTCTACAAAACTATCTATAGCAGTATTCTTACTTCTTGAATCCCACATAGGTATAACCGTACCATTGAACATTTCATTTTCAAAAAGATAGTTACTTCCGATACAATCAGTTACATTATATTTTTTAGCCATTTTTTCGACTAAAAAACCTGGACTTCCGGATATGAAAATTACAATATGATTATTATCTAAATGCCATTTTATTCTTGAACGAGTATATTTATATACTCTATCAGATTTTAACTTTATTACTTGATCGCTAGTAAAATCTATACAAGTTTTATCTAATCCGATTAAGGATTTTACATATAGATCACATATTTCATCTAAGTAATCATCATAGTGGCCTTGTCTCTTATCCCAGTCCATAAAAGTATCTCTAGCATGCTCAAACCATGCTTTTTGGTCGATTATATCATATTTAATTAATTTTTTAAAATGTTCAACCATAAGAGAATCTCTATAAAGAGTACCGTCTATATCAAAAAAAGCTGCTATTTTTCCCATAAAATCACCTCGATTAACCGTTTATTTTATTATATTATAAAAAATGGATGAGTTGTAAAATTATATAAAATAATTTAGAATTATTTTTATTATTTAATGAAAGTATAGTTAGTTTATAGTATATTCAAAAACATGTGTCTTAATTATGATTAATTCGTTAAATTGAAGAAAATAATAAAGGTATATATGATAATAAGGATGTGATTTAATGAAATTTAATTTTGCAAAGGTTACAAACTCAAGGCTTATGGGGACAATGGGACTTTTAATAAATTGGGAAGATAAACAGGATAAAATAGTACAATACTTTTTACTAGATGCAGAAGGTCTTGGATTAGCTGATTATGTTAGCTTAAAAAATCCTACAAAAGATGAAGCACATAGAGAAGAAGAAAGACTTATGGGTGGATTAGGATCAGATAGAATAAGAATATCTGAAGATGAGGCCTTATTTTTGGTTAAATATTTTGGTAATAAAAATTCATATTATGAAAAACCTCTTCCAGGTGAAGTTGAGGAGTACATAGATATTATAAATAAATATGAAACTAACTTAAATATAGAAGATATATATATGAAGATATGTAAACCTATAAAAGATGAGGTAGAATTTATAAACTATATGACTATGAGGTTTATAGCTTGGGATAGAGAAAGCCTAAGATATTTCTCTAGTAGTGAAGAAATAGCAAACATGCATATAACAAATATAAATGGAACATTATTAAAAAATACTGTAATACCTAAAGGTAATAAAAGATATATAAGTGAAGCTTTATATGAAGATAATGATGGATATTATACATCTAAGATAGCTTTTAGTATAGAAGAAAATCAAGATGGATTTAAAATAAGCTCTATGGTTGTAACTGATAAAGAGCCTATATTTGATTTTGAGGTTTTTGATGAGATATCTAAGCCTGAGTTTGTAAGTATTTACTCTATAAATAGAGTAGATGAATTTCTAGATATATTTTATAAAGATAATCCATTTGTATTAAAAAGTGATATGGAAAATGGTACATTCTTTACAAGGTTTAATTTTAATAATGATCATGTTAAGGAGAATGTATATGTAATTAATAATGATATTAAAGCGATATACTATCAAATGGAAAATGAATTTTTCGTAGGAACTTATAGTGATAAAGATAGAAAGTATATAAATAAGATATTGCAGTGTAATTATAAAGAATATCTAGACATTAAAGAAGAGTTATACTTTGAAGAAAATGTATTATATGATTTTGTTGAATCAGAATCAAATGACTTCTATGATTTTTTAGATTAAGGTAAATTAAATAAAGCCATGAATGATTATTCATGGCTTTATTTTGTATTTATAATATTGGGGGAATATTATGAGGAATACATTTATATTATAGACAGATATAAATTTCTTATACTATCTATTATAAAAAAATTACATTTCTTCCTCATCAAATTCCTCCATATTTATAGGAGTCATTCCAGGCATCATCATATAAGGTGTCATAGGAGTCATTCCAGGTATCATCATGCAAGGCATAGGTTGCATTTGTCCACTCATCATCATCTGCATCATCATTTGCATCATATTAGGTGGAATCATTCCAGGCATCATAGGTTGCATTTGTTGTTGCATAATATCAATATACATATCATCTTGATTATATTCCTCATCATACTCCTCGGAATCGATAGGATTTGGATACATAAAAGGATTATACATAAAAGGGTTCATATAAGTCATATATCCGCCCATTGTATTTGGATTCATTTGCATACCACTGGAGTTTACATACATCATAGGATCTATATAAGGTCTAGGGTATATATAGCTAGCATCCAAATCATCATTATATTGCTTATTTGAATACATATCAAAATTCATATTAAATTACACCTCCCAAAAGAATATACATAAATACTATAAATTTGCTTTAATAATATATATATTAGAAAAAATATTAATATGTGCATTTTATCTATTAATTAAAAAAACTCTATGTTAAATGGAAGAAAATAAATGACTTATTGAATATGAATATATAGTTTTATATGTATAATTAATAATATGAGGTGTATAGAAACTTATAAAAGCGTGATTCATAACTATGTATGAATCACGCTTTTATAAGTTTGATAGGTATACTATATTACATACTTAAATACACATAAAAAGTGAGTTAGAGTACCGAGCATTATAAATATATGGAATATTTCATGGAAACCTAAATATTTAGACTTTAGAAAATTTGGTTTAGTAGCATAAATTACAGCTCCTATAGTATAGAACACACCTCCGATTATAAGTAGTGATAAACCTTGTGTAGATAGAGCTATTTTTAGTGGACCCATTAGGAATACAGCTATCCATCCCATTAGTACATAAATACTTGTAGAAAGCCACCTAGGGCAATTAAACCAAATTAATTTAAAACTTATTCCAACTATGGCGATAGTTATTATTATACTGAATAAAACCCATCCGGTAACACCTTTAAGTGCAATTAAACAAAAAGGAGTATACGATCCAGCTATTAAAAGAAAAATCATAGCATGGTCTAACCTTCTTAAGAAACTAATAACCTTATCACTAGAAACGACTAAGTGATAAGTAGCAGAAGCAGCATATAAAAGAATCATGCTTATTCCGAAAATTATTACTGCTGTTAAAGCTATAGTAGAATGACCTTGTAAAGCTGTTTTTATTACTAATGCAAGTAATCCTATAAATGATAATATTGCACCAGCTAAGTGGGTAAAACCATTTACGGGTTCCCTAAGATAATTGTTCATAAAAGACCTCCCAAAATAAAATAAGTAAAGTATGTTTTTAGTTATTATTAAAAAAGTTTGAGTTTTTGAATAGTATTATACTAATATTATACTCTCTATGTACAAAATCAGATATATTCTTAAAGAAAATTTAACAATTATTTTTATTTATATATTATGAATAAAATATAAAATTATAAACATAGAATATAAACTTATTAATCAATAGTAAGCTAGGATATATGAAGTACTTTACTTTATTTATTAAAAAAATAAAAAAATAATTTAAAAAAGTGTTGACGATATAATTTTTAGATGGTATAGTTATACTTGTCCTTAAGGAAAGGGCAAAACAAAAGAAAAAAACT